>Ga0316204_10000541_pt1 | contig 137184 bp, 135 predicted proteins | sample 6monrhotite_MG_2_FD_205661 | JGI IMG/M metagenome (GOLD analysis project Ga0316204, IMG submission 205661) | Microbial mat bacterial communities from mineral coupon in-situ incubated in ocean water Damariscotta River, Maine, United States -... | ecosystem: Environmental > Aquatic > Marine >... | reverse complement strand
GGCCCTGAACCTCCTGCGAGGCGCTCCGGGAAAAGATTCCCTGCGTCTACGCAGAAAAATTGCCGCCTGGGACGACGATTTCCTCGCAAGCATCGTAACCGCGTGATGCCTTCACCCGATTCCCCTGGCAAGAGTAGTGCCCGTACGGACCTGGCTTAGTCGCGTGAAGGTTTCAGCTTGTTCTTGCAATTCATGCAAAGTGCTTCGCCCTTGTATACGTATAGCGGGATACCTGACCACAAAAAGGTGAGTATTCCGATGATAAATGATCTTGGTCTAAATAAGTGCCGTGAATGACATTCAGGGCATTCTTCTGATGTGCTTTCTATCGACTGTGCCGGAAGTTCTCCCAGAAGATCGTCGATTTCTGAAACGTCTGACTCCAGAACGGCAAGCCGGACACCACCAATTGCCCGCAGCTTAAACCAGTCGACATGACCGAAATATCCGTCGTGCAGAACACAGAGAAATCCGCTCGCCTCCAGCCGAGATTTGACCACCAAGGCTTCCGGCAGGCTGAAAAAGATATATTTGGTAGATAATCTGGCCATAATTCCTATTCATCTTGCGGGTTGCTTCACGGTAGAAGGCTATCTTATAAGGAGAGATCGGTTTAATAAAAACAACAAAGCCGATAAATTTTTTGACTGTGCAATAAAGCAGTCCACCGGACGTACACGTCACATCAACCCCAATTCCCGCTGCTTCTTCTTGCTCAACCCCTTCGACACAATCACATGAGATGTCTGTAAATACTCCTTCAACTCATCGTCGGACAATCCCGGTTTGTCGTAGTGCTGAATCCATTTCATGCCGCGGCTTGCTAAGTAGGGGGCGGGGCGCAGGCCGGGCTGGTCTTGCAGGACTTCATAGGCGATTTCCGAGACCTTGAAGGTAATGCCGATGCGTCCGTCGTCTCCCCAGCCGCCGATGGCGAAGACCTTGCCGCCGACCTTCCAGACGTGTGAGCCGCCCCATTGCACCACATGGGTGGTGGCGGGCAGCGACGCGCAGAAGGCGTTGTATTGTTCGTAGGTCATTACTTTCGTGCGATCATCTGTTCAGACGGGAGCCGCAAGAGGCGGCAGGAGGGACAATATATACGGTCTCCGGTTTTTTGCCAAAGTCGCCTCTTGACCCGCCGCCGGTTGTGACGCCAAATTTGATCATGGACAGACAACAGATCGAGACGGCATTACAGGGCAGCGGGTTGATCATTCGCGGTGGATTTACGTCAGTACCGGATGACGGCTTAGGGGATACCATCAGGACTGTCGTTCTGATCGGCAATGCCGGGCCTGAGATGTGGCGGGTATTTTGCCGCTCTCCTGAGTTTGCTCAGGAGGCCAACCCGCTCGATATCTGGAGCCGCCGGGTGATTGGGGCGATTGCCGAGACGTTGGGGGCGGGTGCCGTTTATCCGTTCGACGGGCCGCCCTATCATCCGTTTCAGCGCTGGGCCATGCGCGCCGATACGGTCTGGTCGTCACCCATCGGGCCGCTGATTCATCCCAAATTCGGGCTCTGGCATGCCTATCGCGGGGCGCTTCTGTTCAGCGAGCAGATCGATTTTTCCTCTGACGTAACCGCCGTATCGCCTTGCGACTCCTGCGCGGACAAACCCTGCCTGAACACCTGCCCGGTTTCTGCCTTCACCCCCGGTCAGTATGACGTCCCGGCCTGCGCCGGGCATCTGAACTCAGCCGCTGGTGAGGACTGCATGGACGGGGGTTGTGTGGCGCGCCGGGCCTGTCCGGTGGGGCGGGCCTATCACTACGGCCCAGACCACGCGCGCTTTCACATGGATCACTTTCTCAAAAACCATAGATAGGCAGCGAGAAATTCAGTTCGATGCGGGGCGATAGCCAAAGGCGCTTACAAACGGGTCGAGACAGTCAATAACCGGAGCCAGCTGGTCGCGGTAGCGCCGCCATCTGCCATCTGCGCGGGTATGCAACTCGGAAGTCACGCTCACATAGCTCGGAGTCGAAATCGAGCGCGCCGCCGCACGTTCGCGATAACAATCCATTTCATCCAGCCAGGACAATTCCAGAAATTCCAACAGCGGTTCGACCGTCGCTTTTGGGTTGCGGATCAGGTTTTCGTATTTATACGATACCCATTCCAGCTGGGAATATTTGCTGAAATGCAGCCATAACCCCATCGTTTCCGTGTACAGCCGAACAATATCCTTCATCGAGTAACAGGCGGAAGAAAACTGATTAGGAGCCATCATTTGCATGAAACAACTCAGACAGGCGTCCCGAGGGTCGCGTAGGGCGACAATGACTTTCGCCTTCGGGAATAACCTTCCGATCAGGCCCAGTTCGGTGATATTCATGGGCAATTTGTCGATAAACGTCTTGTTCCGGGCGTCCGCGCCAAATGTCGCATCAACATAGTTCCAGAACACGAGCCGCCAGCTTTCAAGGTCCGCATCGGTGCAAGAGTCGAGAACTTGGGGGTAGTCTTTGTCGTGAATTGCTTTCTTTACCGGAACGAGGGGAGAGCGCTCGTCGCTGCTGAAGATATTTGGATGCGCATCGAGCATCTGCTCAAGCAGGGTCGTTCCAGAACGCGGGAAGCCGACAAAAAAAACAGGGCTCTTGCGCTCGTCAGTGGCATCCGGTGATTTCCGCGAAAGCCGCTCGGCATTAAACCAATTCCGGTTTAGTGTGATCTCGGAAAAGATTTTCGGCTCCTTTTTGGCATTGTCGCTGGCGGAGAGCTTTTGGCGGTTGTTGGCGCTCTTGAACATCAAGAATGCGTCCTGAAACCGCCCCATGCGGTCAAGAACTTCGCCCAACTCGAACAACGCACGATACTGAATCTCGGGCGGAACGTTTAATTGAGTGAATCGGACAAGCCTGCGCTCCGCTTCTTCAAGTTTTCCTTGCCGACGCAGAATGCGCGCCAGAACCAAGTCTCCGGTAAAAGACCTGGGCGCAAGTTCCAGCAACTGGTTTGCGGCGTCCTCGGCCTCTTCCATACGATTGAGGCGCTCAAGGCTGACTGTATAGTTTTCACGGAGCGAAATGCTTTTCCCGTGGACCCGCAAACCGTTTTCTATGATCTCGACAGCCTCGCCGTGTCGATTGTCGTTCATCAACAAAGACGCCAGATTATTGAGGGCGTGTTCATCGGTGGGCGCATATTTTAGCGCATGGCGGTAGGCGTCTTCAGCGCCGGCGGAATCGCCCAACGCCCGGCGCGCGTCCGCTAGATTGACAGCGGCGTCGGGAAATTTAGGGTTCAATTCGAGCGCCCGGGTGAACGCCTGTTCCGCATCTTTGAGGCGGCCGAGTCCTTGGTGTGCACATCCAAGGGTGTTTTGGTATTTTCCAGTCAGTGGCGATAGCCGGACAGCCGATTCCGCGAATTCCAGGGCACGCGATCCATCTCCCTGCTGTAGGCGGGCAATCGACAGGTAATGCCGGACTTCGGCGTTTTCCAGATCGTCACCGGCAATATTTTGATATATTTCTTCGGCGGCGGCGGGGTTTCCGGCTTGGTGGATTGCGAGTGCTCTGGACAGTTCGTCGCCTGGGTCGTTTGTCATGTTTCTTGCCAATCACATGTGAACATCTGGAAATAGGCCGAAAATATCCCCGTCCTTGTCAATGTGTGCACATATTATATCAGCGCCCGATAGGTTCCAACTGTGGAAATAAGGTAGACTTCTCCTGCGTTCTGACCATATTAGGCGCGCTATGATGGGTATTCGGTTCACCAAGATGCACGGCCTTGGCAATGATTTTGTGGTCATTGACGAACGCGCCTCTGCGCCCGGCATTGGCGAGGCCGAGGCCCGCGCCATCGGTGACCGGCGCGCCGGGGTCGGGTTTGATCAGTTGCTTGTTCTTGAGCGTCCGCTTGATGCCGGGGCCGATGTGTTCATGCGCATCCGCAACCCGGATGGATCGGAAGCCGAGGCCTGTGGCAATGGCACGCGCTGCGTGGCGTCACTGATTATGGATGAACTGGGGCGTGATCAGGTTGTTGTCCAGACCATCGTCGGCCTGCTCGAAACCAGGCGCGATACCAGCGGGCTGGTGACGGTCAACATGGGCCCGGCCAATCTTGACTGGCAGCAGATTCCATTAGCCAGTGAGACCGATACGCTACATGTGGATATTGCGGCGGGCCCCTTGTCGGACCCGGCCTGCGTCAATATGGGGAACCCCCACGCGGTGTTTTTTGTTGGGTCGGTTGACGATATCAACCTGACAGAGATCGGTCCCGAACTTGAGCATCACGCTGAATTCCCGGAACGCGCCAATATCGAAATTGTTCATCTGATCGGTCCCGATCATCTGCGCATGCGGGTGTGGGAACGCAGTGCCGGTATTACCCGCGCTTGTGGATCGGGGGCCTGCGCCGTTGCTGTCGCCGCCCATCGCCGGGACCTGACCGGGCGCAAGGTGACGGTTGATCTTGATGGCGGCCCGCTGGGGATCGAATGGCGCGAAGACAATCAGGTGCTGATGACCGGGCCGGTTGCCGTTAGCTATACGGGGCATCTGGACCCGTCCCTATTGGCGGGCGCTGAGTAAGGCCATGGCGGAAACTCAGGTCATTACGTTGGGCTGTCGGTTGAATACGTTCGAGTCGGAAATCATGCGCAGCCACAGTCAGGCGGCCGGACTTAAAGACGCGCTGATCGTCAATACCTGTGCGGTGACGGCCGAGGCCGAACGTCAGGCCCGGCAAACCATTCGCCGTCTGCGCCGTGACAACCCCAACTCAAAAATCATCGTCACCGGCTGCGCCGCCCAGCTTCACCCGGACACCTTCGCCGACATGAGTGAAGTTGATCGGGTGCTCGGCAACGAGGAAAAGCTGAAACCCGAAAGTTACCGGGAAGGCGACGGCGCACCGGCGCGTGTCGCTGTGGCCGATATCATGACCATCAAGGAAACAGCGGCCCATCTGATTCATGGTCTTGATGGTCGCACCCGGGCCTTTGTTCAGGTCCAGCAGGGCTGTGATCATCGCTGCACCTTTTGCATCATCCCGTTCGCGCGCGGCAACAACCGGTCATTGGCCCCTGGCGCCATCGCCCGTCAGGTGCAGGAGCTGGTGGATGGCGGCTACAAGGAAATTGTGCTGACCGGCGTTGATATCTGCTCGTACGGCACCGATCTGGCGGGGCAACCCACCCTGGGCGAATTGATCCGGCGGCTTTTGAAAGCGGTCCCCGACCTGCCGCGCCTGCGCCTGAGCTCGCTTGACCCCGCCGTCATGGACGATGTGCTGTTTGATGTGCTGGCAAACGACGAAAGACTGATGCCGCATCTGCACCTGAGTGTGCAGGCCATGGACGATATGGTGCTGAAACGCATGAAACGCCGCCATTCGGCACGCGATGTTTATGATGTGCTCGCGCGTGCTCGCACCCTGCGCCCGGACGTAGTTTTCGGCGCCGACCTGATCGCTGGTTTTCCAACTGAAACCGATGCACAGTTCCAAAATGGCCTGAAGGCGGTCGAAGAGCTGGGGTTCGCGCATCTTCATGTGTTCCCCTATTCCGAACGCGACGGAACGCCAGCGGTCAAAATGCCGAAGGTGGAAAAACAGGTTCGTAAAGACCGCGCTGAACAGTTGCGCCGGGTCGGCGACAGGGCGATGGCTGCCTTCCTCGACGCTCGCCTGAACACCAGGGCCGAGGTGCTGGTTGAAAAGAATGCCCGGGGGCTCAGCCAACATTATGTTCCGGTTCAGGTTTCCGGGGAGATGCCGGAAATCGGGCAACTGGTCCACACAAAAATTACCGGCCTCAAGGATGGCTGTCTCGAAGGAACACTCATAAATGGCGGATGAAAACGGGGGCGGCTGGTTTGGTCGCCTGAAGGCCGGGCTGTCAAAATCTTCACAGAAGTTGACCGGCGGCATCACCGATCTGTTCACCAAGCGCAAGCTTGATCAGGTCGCCCTTGATGATCTGGAAGACCTGCTCATTCAGGCCGACCTGGGCGTCGCCACGGCGGCGCGGTTGAGCGGATCACTGGCCAAAACCCGGTTCGATCAGGAAGTCTCACCCGACGAAATCAAGGGCGCACTGGCCGACGAAATCGCGACCATACTTGAACCCGTTGCCAAACCGCTGGTGATCGACCCGGCCCGCAAGCCGCATGTCATGCTGGTCTGTGGTGTAAACGGTAGCGGCAAGACAACAACCATTGGCAAATTGGCGGGACAGTTCAGGTCGGAAGGACGCTCTGTCTTACTGGCGGCTGGCGATACCTTCCGGGCTGCCGCCGTTGAGCAGCTGAAAATCTGGGGCGAGCGGGCGGATTGTCCGGTGGTTGCCAGAGATACCGGGGCCGACGCCGCCGGGCTTGCCTTCGATGCCCTGAAACAGGCCCAGGAACAGGGCCGCGATGTCCTGATGATCGATACCGCCGGGCGTTTGCAGAATCGCAAGGACCTGATGGCGGAATTGGAAAAAATCATTCGTGTCATTCGCAAGCTCGATGACACGGCACCACATGATGTGTTGCTGGTGATGGACGCCACCATCGGCCAGAACGCCCATTCTCAGGTCGAGACCTTCAAGCAGCTTGTCGATGTCTCCGGTCTGGTGGTGACCAAGCTGGACGGCTCGGCCAAGGGAGGTGTTGTAGTCGCCCTGGCGGAAAAATTTGAAATTCCCGTTCATGCCGTCGGCGTCGGCGAAGGCATGAACGACCTGCGCCCGTTTGAAGCTAGGGCATTCGCACGCTCCCTGATGGGGCTGGCCGACTGATCAGGTGGCAATCGTTCGGTCCGGTGGAAACACCAGAGACACGGTTGTCCCCACGCCGACGGCGCTTTCGATTCGTAGGGAACCGCGAAACAGTTTCATGAAATTGGTGCACAGATGCAGACCGAGTCCACTGCCTTTGTGACGGCGTGAATAGGTACCATCCACCTGTTCGAACGGCTTGATAGCCTTCTCGATTTCTGCCTGCGACATGCCGATTCCGGTGTCAGCGACGCTGAAAACCATGCCGTTTTCATCATCAAGTTTCACGTCTAAATCAACTCTGCCGCCGTTGGGGGTGAACTTAATGGCGTTGGACAACAGATTGTTCAGGAGTTGAAACATCACCCGTTCGTCGCCCATTAAGGCTGGAAAGTTATCAGGCACATGGGTGAAAATCTTCTGATCCGAGGCTTCCGCCATGTGCCCCAGTTGATGAACACTGGCCTTGATAAGTTCGGAAACGTTCAGTGGTTTTTCCGTCAACTCAATTTTGCCTGCCTCAACCTTGGAAATGTCGAGAACGTCATCAATCAGGCTGATCAGCAAGGCGCCACTGCTATGAATGTCATTTGCATATTCTTCGTAATGTTTGTTCCCAATCGGACCGAAAGTTTTATGACGCATCATGTCGCTGAATCCCATGATGGCGTTAAGCGGTGTGCGCAGATCATGACTCATGGCGGCGAGAAATCTGGATTTGGCCTGATTGGCCTCATTTGCCTGGGTCGTCATTTCGATCAGCGTTTTCGTCATCGGCCGGGTTATTCTGAGAAATGCCAGTACGGCGATAACGATAAAACCACTTGAAATCGCCAGCGCCCACAATCCGGCGGTGATAAAAGGCTGACGTATTTCACTGAGATCAATTTTGGCGACAATACCGAGGTCCAGTACCGCCACGGGTTCATAGGCGGCAAGTACCTTTCTGCCGCGGTAATCTAGCGCTACGGCGACCCCACTTTGTCCAGAAAGGGCGCGCCGCATGGGTTCGGCAAGCTGGGAACTGATCGGGACGGGTTTCGGGTTTTCCAGATCAAAATGCCGGTGAGCCAGGATAAATTTGATCCGTTTGCCATCCAGCCAGGCGAGGGTGAATTCACCTGTTTCTCCGAACCCGTTGTAGTTTTTATGTGCGTCGATGATCTGCGATAACGTTGCCTCACGAGAGCTGCTCGGAAAAGCCCCGTTGAATTTCTGATCAAAACGGGCGACCGCCTCAATCAGGCGCGCTTGACTTTGGCTGAGTTCCCGAAGCCGGTTTTCCTGTTCTGAAAATGCCGCCGCGTAGAGAATGAATATGGACATGCATATGCTGCTTAATCCCACAGCGGTGACGGCCAGTATGGGTAAATGCAGAAGTCGCGACGTCGATGGGCGCTGCGTCATGGATGGGCACCTTTACTCCTTCCCTCTCCATCTATGAATTTGGCAGGTGCTGGCCCTTAACGCCTTGATCTTGCTCAACAACTTTTAGATTAAATTCATTCGGAAATACAATATTTTTCGTCTTGTTTCTGATATCGAAAGGCCCCCAGGAACTTATCAACATGTTCCCCATCGTTGGCCAGGGGCATTTTCAGAACGGAAACCAGCAGGTGGTCGCGTTCCTGCCAAAAAAGCGGCCCGGTCGCCAGCGTGATCTTTTTTTCCGTTGCCAGCAGGGTCAGAAGTTTCCGGTCATCCTCGTCAAAGCCGAAGTCCAGTTCGCTCATGCGTTTTCCTGTCAGATCGACACCGTAAAAATCAACAGCATGAACGCCCCAAAGACGGTATTCGAAATCATCCGTCCGGCCGGGGATGAAATCACCAACCCGCAACCAGCCGTGCCAGCCGTAAAAGTCTTCAAATTTGAAGTCCCGCCAGGCGGGGAGTTTGTCGCCGTCAAATCTGGATTGCCAAAGCTTCACAAGGGAGCCGAAGGGCGCAACATTGTCGCTCAATGCGTCGGCATCGAAAACTTGGTAAGTCCAACCCAAAGCCTGTTTCCAGATTACCATCACTCAACCGCGTCGTGAATCCTTCCGTAAAGTTGAGTAATATCAACTTTTTGGGTGTGTCAGGATACCTTTTATTTTTTTTGTCATATTCTCCACTGTTTCCCCATATTGGAAATAGGTGACGGGTTTGGTGTCTGGCCCCATCAAATACAGGCGGGCTGAGTGACTCATAAGGTAGTCATCTGGCTCGTCCTTGTCGGGTACGACCTTGGCGTAATAGGCGTGAAATGATTTGGCGGCGGCAGCGACCGCGTTTGGACTGCCCGTCAAGCCAATAATGGAGGGGTGAAAATTCTCCACGTAATCTTTCATGGCTTCAACGGTATCGCGTTCCGGATCAATGCTAACGAACAGGGGAACGACCTTTTTGGCGTCAACGCCAAGGCCGTCCATGATCAGGCCGATGTCTTGCAGGGCGGTCGGACATACGTCCGGGCAATAGGTGTAGCCGAAAAATACCAGGGTATACTTCCCGCGGAAATCGTCCTGGGTGACGGCGCGCCCGTTATGATCGATGAGCGAAAATTTGCCCTCGATTGGTATGGAACTCAGGGCCTGCGCCCGGTCGGCGGGAGACTGGCGGTTAAAGGAAGTGGTTCGCCAGATTCCGAAGCCGCCGACAATGATCATAACGGCAATGCTGACAAAAAATATTACACGGCGCATGACGCCCTCCAGTTTGTCTGAAATCAATATCGAGAGGCAGTGGTGTCAACCACCGCCTCTCGACCATCGTTTGTCAGGGTTTCATTTTCATTTGGCCCGTGTTGTGGTCGAGCATTTTCATGCCCTCTCCCTTGCTGACAACGACGTCCACCGTCACCTCGCCGTTTTTTTCGAAAACCAGCGTCAGCGGGAATTTCGCATCGACTTCAAGCGGCGCCTTCAACCCCATGAGCATGATATGATATCCACCCGGTTTCAGTTCGGCTTTGCCGCCCGCCGGGATTGCGACAGCGTCAACATGTTCCATCTTCATCATCTCGTTTTCCATGGATGACTGATGGATCTGGGTTTTCTTCGACACATCGCTTTTGACATCGACAAGCTTGTCGTCTGTCGTGCCGGAATTTGAGATCATCAAATAAGCAGCGCCGGTTTTTGCCGATTTGGCCGTGGCCCGGGCCCAGGGGTGCATGATTGTAAGGTTGCCGGTTTTATAGTCGTGGGCTGGCGCAGCACTCGAGAAGGTCATTGCGCCAGCCAGCACGGCGGCACAGAGGAGCAGGGGTTTTTTCATCTTTAAAATCTTTCGTCTGAAAATTAGCCGAACGACATCAGCTCAATCGTCCGGACCAAAAGGGTAAGTGAATTGTAGAAACCGTTCAGACGAAAACAGGCGGGGCGCGAACCGGGCGGACCGCGAAATCGGAACTGTCGTTAACCTTAAGGTGGATGAACCCGGACCAGAAAATCCGGGTGTGTGAAAAGGTTATGCTGTGTTCCAGAAAGTCCGGCGCGCTGACATATCCCAAGACAGCGAACTGGCAGACCAGACAAAATTCGCAAGCCATCATCGGTCCTGCGGGAACGGACCGTTCACCGCCGAGACTGATTAGCCGTCCGCCCGGAGCACAAATGACCTCAGCGGGTTCGCCGCCCCCAAGGTCTGCTGCAAAAGCGTTGGCAAATGGCATGGCGATATGGAACAGGATTGCAAGGACGCCAAGGCAAGCGGATACCTCCCGGCGGAGCCGGTGCGGGACACATCCTTTCTGCGATGACTTAACCAACTTATCCAGTTTCATGTATTGTCCAGAAGGCCCTAACCGTGAAGCAGTCTACAGGGACACGTGTTGTATGATATTGATTTAAGTCAACTCATTTAAAAAGCCGGGAAATAATTCCATTATTGCTCTTCCAGCCGATCTGTCGCCGGGGGCGGGTTTCTCGATAGGGCGGTTATTTCCGCCCGAAGCTCACCGCTCATCTCTGTATCAAGGGCATTCAGCGAGGGTTGAAGCTGTTCCAGATTTCTGGAGCCGATAATCGGGCAGGTGACGGCGGGGTTCCCGGCGGCCCAGGCGACGGCCAGACTGACCGGGTGCTGCCCGCGGGCCCTGGCAAACTCGGTAAATCGGCCCGCCGTCTCGTAGACCCAGTCCTGACCATAGCGGACGGAATAGCTTTTATCGTTGATAATACGGCCGCTGTCCGGGCGCATGTCGGGGCCGTATTTGCCACTCAACAGGCCGCCACCGACGGGGCTGTAGGTGATGACGCCGATTTGTTCAGCTTCCGCCAGCGGCAGGATTTCCGATTCGACCTGACGTTTGACCAGCGAATACATGGGCTGGATCACATCAAACCGCGCCCAGCCCCGGCGTTCGGAAATGCCCAGCCCCTTGGTCACCTGCCAGGCGGAATAGTTGCTGGCTCCGAGATACAGGACCTTGCCATCACGAACCATATCCTCAAGGGCGCGGAGCGTCTCTTCCAACGGCGTGACCGGGTCCCAGCGGTGCATGAACAGAACATCCAGGCGGTCCGTCTGCAGACGTTTCAGGCTGGCTTCAACGGCACGGACGATATGGCGGCGGTTGGCGCCGCGGGCGTTGATGTCGTCGCTCGTCGGGTTAAAACATTTCGACGTGATCACCAGATCGTCGCGGTGCCCCTGGGCCAACGCTCCCAGAATTTCCTCGGCCCGGCCTTTTGAGTAGGCATCGGCGCAGTCGAAAAAGTTGATGCCCTTGTCCCGGCAGGCCGCATACATGCGCGCCGATTCATCGGCATCCGCATCGCCGCCAAAAGACATGGTGCCATAACAGAGTTCAGATACCTGCAGACCGGTTGTCCCAAGCCATTTATATTTCATGTTTCGTCCTCGAATTTTCTAATTGCACTGCATCTCGGAGATGATGTCTTCGGCTTCCGTAATCAATGTTTCCACCAGTTCTCCGGCGGGCAGGTCTCGCGACAAGGCCCCGGCCTGACCCGACCACAGGGACATATAGTCGGTGGAACCGGCTTTGCCGCTGGCGCTGCGTAGCGGCCCGGTCAGGCTGTTGGGGATGGGGAAATCCGGAAGTTGATCGTCCTTGTCGGCCATGTCCTTGATGTAGCGGTTTTCAATACTGCGGGCGGGGCGCCCTGAAAAAGCGTGGGTGATCCGGGTCTCATCATCACCCGCTGTTTTCAACGCCTCGCGATAGGTGGAATTTGTCGCCGATTCCGGGCAGCGGAGGAAGGCCGTTCCAATCTGCACCCCGTCCGCTCCAAGCGCCAGCGCCGCCGCAATCCCGCGCCCGTCGGCAATTCCGCCCGCCGCGATCACCGGCACGCTGACCGCATCCACCACCTGTGGGACAAGGGCCATGGTGCCGACCTGACCTTTTTCATAGGGCTTGGCAAAGGTCCCGCGATGACCGCCCGCTTCGAACCCCTGGGCGATGATGGCGTCAACGCCTTTGGCCTCCAGTTCCCGGGCCTCGGCGACGCAGGTGGCTGAGCAGAGAATTTTGATCTTGGCCTGTTTGAGGGCCTGAAGCATGTCTTCACCGGGCAGGCCGAAATGAAAACTGACAACCGATGGCCGTTCGTCCAGCATGACCTCAAGCTGCGCCTGCTTAAAACTGGGAAAGGGCGTCGTTGCCTGGGGCACGTCCGGTACGCCAAGGGCCGCGTAGGCTGGTTTCAGCAAATCACGCATCGCCGCATCCTTGAGCGGGTCCAGGTTTGGTTCGGCGTGGGCGAAAAAATTGACATTGTATCGGCCATTGCTGTGCTCGCGAACGTCCCGGCACTGTTCACGTAATTGTTCCGGTGTCAGCATGGCCGCCGCGATTGACCCCAGTGCGCCGGCTCGGCTGGCGGCGGTCGCCAGGGCCACTGTCGATGATCCGGCCATGGGAGCCTGAATTATAGGATAATGGATGCCCAGTAATTTACACAGGCGGTTATTTTTCCACATATCGGTCTCCGCTCGGGGATGTCGCGAAAGGTATTGCGCAATTGGTGGATGGAGTCACAATGATACGGCTTGTCCCGGTCGTCCAGATAAATGGGCGTCAATCCACCTCATTTTTTCACAATCATTATGACCTTGCAGCCCCACCTTGTATTTCTGATTCTGCTGGCCGCTGTGATCCACGCGTCGTGGAATGCGGTGGTGAAGTCGTCGGGCGACCGTTTGCTGACTTTCACCATCATTCATTTTACCGGAACCGCGCTGGGCGTCATCATTGTGCCGTTCGTCGGGTTTCCGCAAGCGGCGGCCTGGCCGTACCTGATCCTGTCCGTGGTTATTCACAATATCTACTACGTGTTTTTGCTGCTGTGTTACCGTCATGGAGATCTGAGTGAGGTCTACCCCGTTGCCAGAGGGTCGTCACCGGTTCTGGTCGCCATTTTGGCTTTTTTCCTGGCCGGGGAAGTGCCGTCCTTGAACGCCATGATCGGCATTGGATTGGTTTCAACCGGAATTGTCAGCCTGATTTTTACCAACGCTCGACCGACACGGGCCGGGTTGCTCCCGGTTGCTCTGGCCATGGGGACCGGGGTGCTGATTTCCGGGTATACGGTTGTTGATGGTCTCGGGTTGCGTGAAAGTTCGTCGCCCTGGCCCTATATCGTCTGGCTCAATATGCTTGAAGGCATCCCCTTCGCCCTTTGGGCGCTGGCCCGCCGCCGGGCGGGGCTCGGGCCATTTCTGAAGGCCAATTGGAAGCCGGGCGTTATCGGCGGCGGCCTGACCATCACCGCTTACGGTCTGGTTCTTTATGCCCTCAGCCAGGGGGCGATGGCGCATGTTTCGGCATTGCGCGAAACTTCCGTGTTGTTTGCGGCGATAATCGGTACGTTCGTTCTGAAGGAAAGTTTCGGTCTGCGTCGGGTCCTCTCGGCAGCGCTGATCGTCACCGGAGTTATTCTGTTGCAGGTTTCTTAATGAATTCTTTCAAGGTTCCCCTGTCGGCATGGGTCTACCTGTTGATCGCCGGGCTGGCGCTTGTCGATGTTGTTGAGGACTGGCCGCAAATCATCCCGATTGCCGCCGCTTTGACGATCCTGTTTCTGGTGCTGGAAATTCCCAACGCGTCGCCGACGCCACGCATCATCGGCTTGTTGTTGATTGGTTTCGGACTGGCGGCGGCGGCATACGGTGGGCAGCCCGAAATCGCGGCGCTTGACGGGTTCGCCCGCTCAAAAACTTTTCTGTTGCTGTTTTTCGCCGTCGCCTGGCTGCAAATCCCGGCCCGGGAAAGTCCGGCGTTACAGGCGGCGCGCGAAATGATTACAAGCCAGCCTCCCGGACGGCGATTTTTGTTTGCCGCTCTCGGCGTTCATTTGCTGGGATCGGTCCTGAACCTTGCCGGGCTCAGTCTGGTCGCGACGATGATTGATCGCAAGCTCGACCCTGGCCTTCTACGGCGGCTGTCAACGGCGCTGATGCTGGGGTTCACCAGCGCGTCGGGGTGGTCGCCGTTTTATGTCAGCATGGTCGTCGTCCTGTCGGCGTTACCGACACTGCAATGGATCGACGTTGCGCCCTTCGGATTCCTGTTTGCCATGATGGGGGTCTTCGGCGGGTTCCTCTATGACCGAATTCTGCATCACCGCGGTTCACCTGTCAGCGGTGGAGTGCCTACGCCGTTGCCCGCAAAGGTCAGGGGGCGGGTGGTCGCTATTTTGGGCTCACTTGCCGTGCTGGTCGTCGGTCTGGTCCATCTGGCGGACATTTCGATTCCGGTCGCCCTGGGGCTGATCGCTCCGCCTTTCGCCCTGATTTGGCGGGCGTCGATGGTCCCCGGAGCCCCCTCTCTGGCAACCCGGGCCACCCACATGCGGGGCCTGATGAAACAGGTGGTTGGTGGTTTGCCGGCCCTTCGTAACGAGGCGCTGGTTTTTGTCGGGGCAACGGTCTTCGGTGTCGGCGTATCGACACTCATCCCGGCTGAAAATCTGGGCCCGCTGCTTGATCACTGGCTGCCATCGGTTGATTTGCGGCTGGTAGGCCTGACCTTCGGCGTGGCGCTGCTCAGCATGATCGGTCTTCATCCAGTCATTGTTGTCATTCTGGTCGGTGAAGTGCTGCCGCCCGAAGTTCTGGGTGCGCCGGACTGGATCATCGGTCTGGCGCTGCTTGGCGTGTGGGGACTGAGCACCATGATCAGCCCCTATTCGGCAACCACGCTTTACCTTGCGCGGGTCAGCGGGGTGTCGGCCTATACCATGGCCTGGCGCTGGAACCCGCCGTTCGTCTTCATTGCCATCAGCATGGTCAGTCTGGGAGTGATTACGCTGCGTCACGCGGCCTTATAATAGTCGTCGCAAAATTCTATACGGGTGGCCAAGGGCAGCGCGGTTTTGAGGCCCGGGATGTCCAACTGGTGCAAGCTACGATCATCATTCAGAGACGAGGTCGAACGAGAGTTCCGAGCAGAACAGGGCATGCCAGTGTGGATCACCAGATTGGTATTTTTACCGTGCCGGGCATCATTGCCGGGCTGGAGCCGACCTTGCATTTTTTTACGTCGAACTTCCTGACCCAGGAAGCGAAATCCAGCATCTCCACCGGGCGCATGACGCAGGCGTCGTTTGACCACGGGTGTCCCAACTGAAGAAGTTGATGGCCCAGTTCATGGGCCAGTAGGGCACCTGCATGGGAAAGGGCTTCGTCTCGCGTGTAGACATCTCCGTTTCGCAGGTCCCTGATATGGGTGTCGTTGGACAGGTACGGGAACAGCGACACCCACACCGATGATCCGAGGCGTGACGACGGATTGTAATCCGTTGAGCCCGCCGTAATGCCGCCCCTGACGGAGGTGTGAACCGGGATGGGCAGGTATTCGACGCTGGCGACGAGTTGGTTGGTCAGAATGATCTCGGCACCGATGCCACGCTTCGCCATCAGGGCCCAGTAACTGTATTCGTTGAGGGGAAGATCGGGGCGTCCCGGAACCCGTCCGATTACCGGAAAGCCGTCTTCCAGCTTGGCTGTTGTCCAGTAAGACAGGCGCGCCTTGAACGTTTCCGTCACCGCGACGGAAAAGGATTTCAGGGTCTCTTCCTTCAATGGCCGAACCAGATAGGGGCGTGCAAATTCAATTTGCTTGGAAAGTGGATCTTTCTGTTTCCTGATTTGTTCAGCCAGTGACATTCTGACGGCTTGCCAATCGACTTTTCCGTTTCGGAAATCGCCGATCAGGCTGTCGAAATCGGCGGGCTTGTTTTTGACCAGTCCGGTAAAAACCCGATCAATATCAAGGATCGGTATGCTGTCCGGACGTTTCATCGTGATGGCGAAATTATCCTGTACCAGGGCGGCGGCGGACTGAAAGACCTTTCTCAGGTCTTCGTCGCTGACTTTTGGAAACCTCGGATTTTCGATATAGATCAGCCGGGGGGCAACCGTGTTGTCATCGATCCTGGGAAGCGCAACGAAGCTTGGTTCGGCGAACGAGGGCATCGCCTGGATGGAGATTAGCAGCGTCAGTGCCAGCGTTTTAAGAAATTGGCGGGCGATAATTTTCGTTTTCAATTTCAAACCTGCTCCGTTCTTGGCCGGGCGTGTGCGCGATTGCCCGGTGCCTTCGCCGCTTAAACTCAGCTACACCGATGAGAATACGGCTTTGATCGATTGCAATGCCGGTAATTGTCCGCGGGCTTCGGCCTCGGACTTTAAAATTTGAAGTCTCGCCAGATCGTCCGCCGTCGCTGTTTCCCGCCCAACCTTGGTCAGCAGGCGGCAGCGTTCGATATGAAAAATCGCCCATGGAATATTTTTTGGACGGGTAAAGCTTTCAAAGGCGTCGGCGTGGCGGTCAACCTGATCCCAATCGTTCCAGTCCAATGCCGTATCCATGGCGTCAAGCCGGAACCACAGATGATTATGGGCAGGGACGCGACCGCCGAGGGTGCCCACACCTTCTTTCAGGCAATCATTGGCCATCTTTCGCTCGCCACAAACTCTGGCATAAGTCCCCAGAACCATGGCTCCCGTATAGACCATACCGTCACCTCTGGCGCCCTCAAGGGCCTCTTGTGCCGCAGCAAGGGCCTCATCACTTCTGGCTGTGGACCATAATATTCGCGCCAGCAGGGACAGATACATCGGCTGATACCTGAGCGCGCCAAGGTTTCGCGATATATCCAAAGCCACCTGAATGACCCGTTCGGCTTCCGCCCACTGTCCCTGTTCGGCCAGAATTTTTGCCAGCACACTGCCCTGGGATACCATTTCCGAGCGGCGGTTTCCGGCCTCAACAGCCATGGAAGAAGCCCGGCGGCCATCGGCCAGCGCCTCGTCGAAACGCAGTTGATAGAGCCGCATGTGACCCCGCATGGCGAGGTTTCCCGTTTCGATGACGGCCATATCATGTTCCCGGGCGATCTGGACGGATTGGTTAAAGTGATTTTCGGCCTGCGTCACCTCTCCCTGCAGCATGTAGGCATCGCCGATGCCGCCAAGGGCACGGGCTTCAAAATCCGCCCGTCCTGCATCACGCGCCAGTCGGCAGGCTTCGCTATGCTCCTTAAGACAGCCTTCCATATTACCAAGAGGAAAGTACATATTGCCGCGCAGGTAATGAATGCGGATCAACCCTTCGGCATCGACGTCCCCGCCACACAGGGCCTGCGCCTCATCAAGCGCCCGGAATGCCTCGTCATACCTGTCGATGATCCGCATACTGGCGACCATATCAAGCAGAAGCCCGATTTCAGTCGGCGTGTCTTCTGGTCTGGTTGTCCGATGGGCCTGCAGGGCTTTGGCAAAAAAATTAACGGCTTCCGTGTTGGCCCAGCGCGCTGCCGCCCGGTGGGCCGCCTGGGTCCAGTAGGGCAGGGCGCGTTCAGGAAGGTCGGCTTCGCTCAGGTGGTAGGCGATGATCTCCGGTTCGGTGTGAAGACCTTCGTCCGTTTCCTTTTCAAGCTTGTCGGCAACGCTACGATGAAGATCGCGGCGTGTGCGAATAAGCAGAGATTGATAGGCTGCATCCCTGATCAGAGCTTGCCTGAATTCGAACCCTCCGGACAGGCCCGTCATCGCCGTCATGATCAAGCCTGCCGCAATCAGGTCCAACAGCGCGGTGTCCAGATCGGAATTCTTGTCATCGGCGATTGCCAGCAGAACATCGCGGCGAAATACCCGCCCGATAACAGCCGCGGTCTGGGCGACCGATTTGGCCGGACCCAGACGGTCGAGCCGCGCCATCAGGGAATCCTGCAAGGTTGTCGGGATGGTCAGGCTTGATCCTTCTTCCTGATCCAGACGGGCTTCAATGGCGGACCGGGTAATCTCTTCCAGAAACAGCGGTACGCCATCGGCGTGTTCGAGAATGCCGTCAATCTGCTCGGGGCGGAATGCCGTGTCCCCGGCGATCTGAATGACAACCTCTCTCGCCGCTACCGGATCAAGCCGCTCAAGCCGGATCATCGAAGATGTCAGTTCTTTCAACTCGAAGGCATCAAATTCCGGTCTGGCGGCGATGACGCACAGCAGGGGGGCGGATTTTTCCTGCATCAAAATCTGTTCAATGATTTCCAGCGTTGACGCATCCATCCACTGGGCGTCGTCGGCAACCAGTAAATGCGGTCCTTGTTTGGATTGCGCCCTGATAATCTGCACCAGGGCGTTTGAGGTTTTGTCTTTCAGTGTCGCGCCGTCCAGACTGATGGGTGGGTGGATGTCTGAGCCGGGCAATTCCAGTAGATGGCCGAGCACAGGAAGGAGTTCGATGCTGTCGAGACCGAGACGGGTCAGAAAATGTTCAAGTTCCTGGAATTGATCCGCCGCCGGGTCGGCGGGTGAACTGGCTTTCAGTTCTGAAAGCAGGTATTCCTGAAACGGCCTGAGCGGGCTATCGTGATGAAATTCCGATCCGATTAGAACCGTTTCCCGGCCATTGTCTTTCTGAATTTGTGCGCGAAATGCGTTCAGCAGGCTGGATTTTCCGATCCCGGCGTCGCCCGTGATTACGATTGTGCCTCCGTGGCCACTTTTTGCCGCCTCCCACAATCTGGAAAATTCGTCCATCGGTTTCTGGCGGCCGCAAAGAGTGGTGGATGGCGAGGGCGACAGATGCCGCGAACGGGTGCTGCCAACATCATCTACCCTGAAGACGGCAACGGGTTTGGAGATACCTTTCAGATTGTGTTCGCCGAGCGGTGTCGCCCGCAATCCGTCGCCGCACAATGTCTCCGTGGTTGCCGAAATAACCATGGTGCCGGGTTGCGCCAACCCTTGCAGGCGGGCCGCAAGGTTGGGAGTATCTCCCAGAACCGCCCGTTCTTCCGACGCCCCTGTACCAATGATGTCGCCGGCGACGACCATGCCGGTGGCCGCGCCGACGCGGACCTCAAAGACGGTGCCATCGGACGCCCTCATCCCTTTCATGGCGTCGATAATGTCCAGGCCTGCGCGAACCGCGCGCTCGGCGTCGCGTTCGTGGGCGTTGGGGTATCCGAAATAGATCAGCAGCCCGTCGCCCATGTAGCGGGCGATATAGCCGTCATAACGTTCAATCGCTGCGGCCGCAGTGTCCTGATAGGCGCTGATGGCGTCGCGAAGGTCTTCGGGATCAAGGCGCTCGGATAGCGCCGTCGAACCAACCAGATCACAGAACATGACCGTCAATTGACGTCGTTCCGCCTGATTGGCTTCCGGTTTTGCCTGTTGTTGACCCAGGGGGCGGCCACATCCACCGCAGAATTTTCCTTCCGGGTCGTTGGAGAAATCGCATGACGGACAGACGGATTTCAGGGCCGCGCCGCACTGACCGCAGAATTTGTGACCGTCCGGATTGTCGCTCTGGCAGGACGTGCAGCGCATATGGTTCAGCGCCCGTCGAATATGGACCGATAGGCATGGAGAGCCACCTGTCCGCCCGTATGCAGAAAAATCACCGTATCACCTTTTTTGAAGGTGCTGTCGCGAACCTTGCCGATAAGCCCGGCCATCGCCTTACCTGAATAGACGGGATCAAGCAGCACCCCTTCAAGCCGGGCGCACAGGGTAACGGCTTCGATCATGGCGTCATTGGGCTGACCGTACCCGGGGGCATAATAGGCGCCATCACAAATTACCGACTGGCGCGTGATCGGCGCCGTGATCCCTGCATAGATTGCCGTTTTTTTGGTCAAGTTGAAGACCAGTTCTTCCAATTCGGTGGCGCTGCGGCTGACGCAAATTCCATAGACCGGGATGGCTGATCCCGCATCGGCCAGACCGGCCAAAAGGCCAGCCTGGGTTCCCTGACTGCCGCTGGCGACGACAATCGCGTCAACATCCAGCCCCATTTCCCCCGACTGCCCGAGGATTTCACCGGCACAGTCGGCATAACCCAACGCGCCGACATCGGTTGAACCGCCGGTCGGAATGAAATAGGCATTCGCGCCATCGCTGGACAGAACGTCGGCCAGTGCCTGACCTTCGACATCCAGGTTCCCGCCCGGTTCGCGGTGATGGATCGTCGCCCCCATCAGATTATCGAGCAGGACATTGCCATTTGCGCCGTAGTCGTCATCACGAACGACGGCGCTTTCCAGCAATACTTCCGAGCGCAACCCCAGTTTCGCCGCCGCCGCGATGGTTTGGCGAACATGATTGGACTGGGTCGCACCGACGGTAACAACCGTATCCGCCCCCTTTTCAAGCGCATCCGCCATCAAAAATTCGAGTTTCCGGGTTTTGTTGCCGCCGCCGGCCAGTCCGGTGCAGTCATCGCGTTTGATGTAAATGTCGGGTCCGTCGAGGTGACGGCTGAGCGTATTCAGGGGCTCCAGCGGCGTCGGCAGGTGGGCGAGCTGGACACGGGGGAAGTTGGCGAGGTTCATGACTTCTTTCCTGATCAAAATAGCGTTGCTATGATGGCATTTCGGCAGCGTTGGGAAAAGGGCCCCGTTATGAGCGAAACAACCAATGGCGCACCTGATCTCAGCAGTGTGTCAGCATCCGACCTTCTTGGTTTGTACGAATGGAAGACCGTATCACCTGTAGATGTGACCAAAGCTGTCTTTAAAAGGATTGCTGAGGTCGATGGTGAGGTCAATGCTTTCTCGTTACTGAACGAAGAGGCAGCCCTGAAAACAGCGGCAGAATCAGAAGCACGCTGGAACAGGGGTGAAGCCAGGGGCGCCGTTGACGGTGTTCCGGTGACCGTCAAGGATATTGTCAAATCTCGCGATTGGCCGATGTTGCGCGGGTCGTTGACAGGCAACGAGGATCAGCCCCTGGATGAAGATTCACCCTGTGTTGCCCGGCTGCGTGAACATGGTGCGGTCTTCATCGGGCGCACGACGACACCTGAGTTTGGCTGGAAAGGGGTAACGGATTCGCCGCTGAGCGGAATTACCCGCAATCCGTGGGACACATCGAAAACTTCGGGCGGCAGTTCGGGCGGGGCTGCTGCCGCTGCCGCCCTTGGCATGGGGGCCTTGCATATCGGAACGGATGGTGGCGGATCGGTCCGCATCCCCGCAGGGTTTTGCGGCATCTTTTCCCTGAAACCGACGGCCGGGCGGGTGCCGGTGTATCCCGCCAGTGTTTTCGGTACGCTTTCACATATTGGCCCCATGACGCGCACGGTCCGCGATGCGGCGCTGATGATGAATGTGTTGAGCGAACCAGACGGACGTGACTGGTATTCCCTGCCCTATGACCCCTGGGATTATCGGGTCGGGCTGGATCTTGGCGTCCGCCATCTGCGCGTCGGCGTCAGTGTCGATCTGGGGTATGCGGATGTTGACCCGGAAGTTGCCGCCGCCGTGCGCGAGGCGGCCAAGGTTTTTGAACACTTGGGCGCAGCGGTTGAAGAGGTTGCCCCTATTTTTGACAGTCCGCTGGAGTGTTTTAACCGGCACTGGCATCTGGCATGCCGTCGGCTGGTGCTCTCCCATTCAGACGAAGAACAGGCGCAAATGGACCCGGGGATGATCGATCTGGTTGAAGATGCGGCGGCAATCACTCTCGAGGACTATCAGGATGCCGTCGATGAACGGGTGCGGCTCGGCCAATCGATGAACGCCTTTCATGAACGCTATGATCTGCTGCTAACACCAACATTACCCCTGCCGGCGTTTGACGCCGGGCGTCAGGTCGCTGACCCGGCGACACAGGGCCGTTGGCCGGATTGGACACCATTTTCATATCCGTTCAACCTGACGGGGCAACCGGCTTGCAGCGCACCTTGCGGATTTACCCGGTCAGGATTGCCCATCGGTCTGCAGATCATTGGTCCGCGTTATTCCGATCCCTTGGTGATGCGGGCGGCAGCCGCTTTCGAGAGTGAACGCCCTTTCAAGATGCCATCCGGGCCAAATCCCGCCGGTTGACCAGCAGGTGTCTGACGTCACTTAACCGGACATGCGCCCGACAGCGATCATCAGTGGCGAAGCGGTCGAGAGCGTCAGTGCGGCCATACGCTGAGTTGTAGAGGCGAACGTCGTCATGCCATACATGAAGATCATTGCGCCCAGAAAGACAAACAAACCAATGCCCGTCATCACCGCATGATCGGCAATGCTGAGTTCTCCACTGATCGCAAATCCTATTGCTGTCGAGACGATGGACAGCCCGCAATAGAGTCCCAGATGCCCATATAGAACTTTTTGGCCCGTACCCAGATTCTGACCGATCGCCTGTTCCTCGTGTGTGTCAAAATAAAGCCACCAGGCCGCACACATGACGACAAATCCGGTTGCAGCGGCAAAAGGGGTTGCGGTCGTCCAGGCCAGGTCACCAAGTTTCGCCGCGATGGCGACAACGGACTCGCCAAACAGGATGATCGTCAACAAGCCAAAGCGCTCGGGCATATGATGTGATTTAACCGGGACGGTCTTAAGAACGGAGCGGCCGAACAGGGGCACCAGGATCTCAATTGCAATGCCCGCATACAGAACGACATACCGCCAGGGTGGCTCGACGAAAAGTGAACCCAAAACGACCAACAGGCCGATGGAAAATCCGACCCCGAGGTATTTGCTGATCGGGCGCGCTTGGGGGATTATCCGGGCGGCGCGGATATACATCAGGATCAAGAGCCCCCGAATGGCCACATAGGAAAAAAGGAACCCGTGATAGTTGGGGTCAAAATCCGGGTTAATGAAGGCGGCCAGAAAGACTGCAGCCAGCATTTGCGCCAGCGTCAACAGGCGCTGGGTTGTGTCTTCCGTATCAAACCGGGTGGCGAACATCGTGTGACCGGTCCACGCCCACACAACCGGGATCATGATCAGCAGGAAAATTCCATATTGGGACCACGCTACATGACCATTATGCAGATGCGCCAACACATGGGTTGCCTTGGCAATGGCGAACACAAACACCAGATCAAAAAACAATTCCAGCCAGTTTGCGCGTTTGATGACGTCTAGACCCGAATTCACACTATCCCCCCCAACATGCTCAACGGTTTCAATCTCTATACTCACGAATGACTCATTTGGAAAATAAAAATGGCGATGCGGAAGCACCCGCATCGCCAACTTAACTTACCCCGCGACAACAGGATCGATTTTAGGACCGTGCTGCTGGCGCTCGGGAGCCTTATGAACCATGGTGTAGGCGTAATCGACACCCATACCGTAGGCCCCCGAATGATCCTTGACGATCTCCAGGGTCGCATCGTACGTGTCCTTGCGGGCCCAGTCGCGTTGCCATTCAAGCAAAACCTGCTGCCATGTCATGGGCACAACACCGCACTGGATCATACGTTGCATGGCGTAATCATGGGCATCACCGGACGTGCCGCCCGATGCGTCGGCAACCATGTAGATTTCATATCCCCCTTCACGCATTGCGTCCAATGCGAACATGTTATTGCAGACCTCCGTCCACAGTCCGGAAATAACGACCTTGTTGCGCCCGTTTGCGGCCAGCGCATCGCGCACTTTTTGATCATCCCACGAATTCATCGAGGTCCTTTCCAAAAGTGGTTGATCGGGAAATACCGCCAGCAGCTCCGGATAGGTAAACCCGGAAAAACTTTCGGTCTCTACCGTTGTGATGGTCGTTGGAACATCAAATATCTTTGCCGCTTTGGCCAGGGCAACGACATTGTTTTTCAAAACCTGACGGTCGATGCTTTGAACACCAAAGGCCATTTGTGGTTGGTGATCGATGAAGATGAGTTGACAGTTGCCCGGTGTCAGCAGTTCGAGTTTTTGGGTCGTCATTAATTTTAGTCTCCTGGTTGGGGTTGTTATGATTGTCCGTTAATTCACGTCGCGGGGTGTTGTCGGCATATCGAAAAGCAGGACTTCGGCACCAGAAGCCGTTTCGATCATTATCGCCCGCTCGTCTGTAACAGCAGCCCCGTCACCTCGACGCAAATGCTGTCCGTTAAGGGTGATCTCGCCGTCCGCAACCTGCACCCAGCCCTGACGGGTTTCATCGATTGTGTGAGAGACACGCTCATCTTTTGTTAACAGGGTCGCGTAGAGATCCATGTCCTGATGAATCTTGAGGGAATCGTCTCGCCCTTCTTTGGAGGCGACAAGCTTGAGGGTTCCCCGCCGTGCATCAGCAAAATTCTTTTGCTCGTATCCCGGCTCCAGCCCGTCCGTATCCGGAACAACCCAGATCTGAAGGAACCGCACCGTATCGACGTCGGAATTATTGAATTCACTATGACGAACACCGGTACCGGCAGTCATGCGCTGCACGTCACCTGGTACGATTACCGAGCCATTTCCCATACTGTCCTTATGGGCAAGTTCCCCGTCCAATACGTAGGAAATGATCTCCATGTCCCGGTGGCCGTGGGTTTCAAACCCCGCATCCGGCTGCACCGTATCGTCATTGATAACCCGCAAGGCACCGAACCCCATGTGTTCCGGGTCATAATAATGGCCGAAGGAAAAGGTGTGATGGGAATTGAGCCAGCCAATGTTGACGTGCCCGCGTTCATCTGCCGGTCTAAGTGTGATCATGACGTCGATCCTTTCGTTCATTGATTTTGTTTTGTCTTGTCAGGAGATATAATTGGTATCACTTTGGTAAACTAGATCGATAATTTTCACATATATCGTGCAAAAATAGATACAAATAGAGATTATGAATAAATTTGAATCCTTGAGGATTTTTGTAAAGGTGGTGGAAACACATGGGTTTTCCGCCGCCGCCCGCGAACTCGGTTTGTCCCGCTCTGCCGTAAGCAAACTGGTCTCGCAACTGGAAGACAACCTTGGTGTCCAGTTGCTGAACCGCTCGACCCGGTTCGTCAGCCCGACAGACACCGGGGCGGCCTATTACGAACGGGCGGTTGCCGTACTCGCAGACCTGCAGACCGCCGACTCTCTTGTGCAGGACCTGCAGGGTGAGCCGCGCGGTGCCATTCGGCTCAATGCGCCGATGTCATTCGGCACCCTGCACCTCGGCTCGGCAATTGCCGACTTTTTGGACCGTTACCCACAGGTCCGCATCGAAGCGACGCTGAATGATCGCCTTATCGACCCCATTGAAGAAGGCTTCGATCTGACGATCCGAATAGGTAATCTCGCCGATTCCAGTCTGATCGCCAAAAAGCTGGCCCCGGCGAAGCGAGTTCTTTGTGCCTCACCCGGCTATCTGAAGACCCACAATATTCCCGAAAAACCAGTAGACCTCAGGCATCATAACTGCCTTCATTATGGTTACCTGCCAACGGGAAACGCCTGGAATTTGAATGGGCCGGATGGGTCGCATAACATTCTGATCAACGGTGGATTATGTTCCAACAACGCGGAAGTATTAATGGCGGGGGCGGTCAAAGGACAGGGTATCGCGCTTTTGCCGACCTTCATTGCTGGAGCAGCCCTGCAATCGGGACAACTGGCTCGTGTCTTATCTGACTATCAGCCCCCGGAAATTGCCGTTTATGCGCTTTATCCACCCAACCGCCACCTGTCTTCCAAGTTGCGATTGTTGATCGACTTCCTTGGCGAACGCTTTGGTTCTCCGCCCTATTGGGATCTTGTCACGTGAAGGTCTTGAAAGGTCACGGGGAACAATCTGTAGGCGGTCGTTTCAGATATTCCGTGTCTGTTATGATCGGATGCTGCGTTCGGCGGGGAATTGCAAGGTTGCTGTCGTGCCTTCACCAATCGTGCTCTGCAATGACAGTGTTCCGCCATGCAGTTCCACCAGATGTTTGACCAACGACAGGCCAAGGCCAATTCCTTCGCCGTTCCGAACCATCGGGTTTGAATCCACCTGACCAAACGGAATGAGAACGAGTTCGAGATCATTTTCGGAAATTCCGATTCCCGTGTCAAAGATGCTGACCCGGATTCCGTCGTTCGGGCCATTCTTGATCTCAATCCTGACCTGTCCGCCGCCGGGCGTGTACTTGACCGCGTTGTCGGCCAGATTGAGCAGCATTTGCCTGACCCTGAGACCATCGCCGCGAAGTTTCGGCAAACCGTCTGAAATTGACATTGATACGCTGATTTCCGAACGTTCGGCCCGCGGCATTATGATGTTTTTGATGGTATTGGCGACCTCTGCCATATCCAACTCGGTTTCATCCAGGGTCATGGCGTTGGCTTCGATTTTAGACAGATCGAGAATATCGGAAATCAATTGCAGGAGATGCTCACCGGCGGCGGCAACGATGGAAGCGTTTTCCTGATATTTGGAGTCGCCAAGGGGCCCGTGAATTTCGTTGGCGGCGATCTGGGAAAATCCGATAATTGCATTCAGTGGCGTGCGCAGTTCATGACTCATGTTGGCCATGAATTCGCTCTTGGTCCGGTCGGCCAGAACGGCTTCGTCTCGGGCTTTTTCGAGGTCGTGTGTCCGTTCTTCGACACGGCGTTCCAGGTCCTGATGGGACTTCCTCAGTTTCTCGATCACCATTTCGCGTTCGGTCACATCCGTATACATTGAAACGTGACCGCCGTGCTCAAGCGGAAAGCGCCGGACATGGATGCGGCGCCCATCGGTCATCGAGAATATTTCATCGGATGCGCCGCCGGCTTCGACAACCCGCTCCAGTTCTCTGGCGGCGGTTTCTTCAATGTCGCCTTCACCAAAAGCACCATGAGCGGCCAAGTGTTTCATGAGTTCGCTCATATGGGTTCCTGGCCGCAAACCCTTCGGATAATACCAGAATTCAGCGCAACGCTTGCTCCAGATCACCAGTCTGTGGTCGGCGTTCCACACCGCAAACCCCTGGTCAATCGAATCCATCGTCAGTTGGACCAGCATCGAATTCTGGGACAACTCCGCCGTCCTGTCGCCGACAAGCCGTTGGAACCGGATATTTTGCATCGACAACCCATAGAAAATGAGGGCGACGAGTAGCGTCAGAACCGAGCCGCCGATGCTGATCAGATTAGCCAGCTGGTTGGACGGCCCACCCAGGTAGTCGGGCATGATGTCCCAGTGCAGGTCCCAGCGCGCCTGCCCGCTGGTAATGCGGATGATTTCGGTGGCGGCAACGTTCTGTGGTGGGGCTAGGGAGCCAATGATCGGGATAAACATGTTCATTGCCCGCGATTCGCTGTCACGCTCGATTAACCGGACCTGAATCCCGTTCGGCAAATAGTCGGCGGCAAACGAGGAAAAAAAATCGGCCAGATTGAGGGTCGCCGCCATCACGCCTGGCTTGCCTGCATACTCGGTCGCCGTCGCAATGACCGCGTGTCGGTCTCCGTCCTGTCCCTCAAACGCGGGCCCGAGGATCACATGCCCCGGTGTCTGGCGGGCGGTGATGGTGGCGGTTCTTACGGCGGGGTGAGTGGTGAGGTCGGTACTCAGCCGGAAAATCCCATCCTCGTGTGAAACCAGTCTAACCGCAAAACTTTCAAATACTTCCGGTGCGCGGGTTTGCGGTTCTCCGATGACGGTCAAGTCCGCCTGCTGGTTTTTTTCATAGGCGCGCCGGTCATTGCGGAGGACACGTTGCGCAAAAACGACGGAGTCGAAGGTGACATCAGGGTCCCACGTTTCGGCCCCATCGATAAATTCAAAAAACGCCCTCTGGTCCATGTTCTTGCTGCTGCGAAACTGACCGGCGATGGCGCGAAGATTGACTTCGGCCTTGGAGATCCAGAACAAGACACTTTCCGTCATACGCCGTGAATCGACCTTACCCTTGCCGATCCAGTCGTCGTAGGCGGTGGCCCGCAGGCGTTCTCCAGACACTATTGAGAAGCTAACTCCGAACACAATCAATGCGATGAGGGTTATCCCGACAATAATTTTACGTGCGTCAATGCTCATGCTGAGTCCGGTCCTCAGTGTTCAGGCCAAGTTGAACTGGAAATCCAAAATTACGTCGTCAAAAGCAAAAGACAGCCCAAGCTGTGCTTAATTTCCTCGGATTTTGAATGCCCCATGTCTCGCCCCAAAATAAATTTGGCCCGCGTAGGCGTGTAAGAAATCACAAGCGCCAACCATTAACAACAGGGACCTGTCTATATTTGCCGTATAATTCGCCTACAGGTCGTGCGTGCCAGCGCTTTCTAACACCCGGCAGCAATCAGATCGGCGGGATCTTGTCGCTCCAGTCCGTTTCACATTCGTAGGTAAAACCGGCGCGATACAGGGTTTTTTCGTCAAAAGGCCGCCCAACCAGCTGGAATGAACAAGGCAGGCCGTTGTCGGTGAACCCGCAGGGAACGTTCAGGCCGGGCAGGCCGAGGTAATTAATTGGACGGGTGCAGTGGCCGATCCGTCCTATCAGATCAAGAAAGGCCTGATCGGCAACCGTATCGGATTTTGAGTATTTGGGGACCGGCAGGTTGACCACTGGCGTGTGCAGCACATCGGCCTTGTCGAATACCGCTTTGGCGAAGTCAGTCAGGATTTTTGTCCGCATGCTGATTGCCCTGTGATAGACCGTTGCCGGAGTCAGCAGGCCCATCGAAAACCGTGTGCGTGTTTGGGTCCCGTATTCTTCGTAGCGTTCACGGAGCCATTTAAAGTGAAGCGTCGACCCTTCCACCGCCGTGATCAGGCTGGTCATGGCATTGGTCGCTGATATGCTGGCGGGCAGGTCGAGCGGGATAATTTTCGCACCCGCCGCCTCATAGACATCCAGGCTGGCGCGGACCAGTTTTTCTACTTCCGCATCTATACCATCATAAAAGTGAGTATTGGGGACGCCAATGCGAAGACCCTTCACGCCGTCACTGATGGCGTCAAGGAAATCAGGAACGGGAAGGGGGCTGGTCGTCGGGTCGTTTCCGTCTTTCCCGGCGATGGTTCGCAGCATCAGGGCATTGTCACGGACCGTGCGGGTCAGGGGGCCGACCGTATCGAGCGAATGCGACAGCGGCATCGCCCCATAGCGGCTAACCCGGCCGAGGGTTGGTTTCATGCCAACCAGACCGCAGCAGGCGGCGGGCAGACGTATCGAGCCGCCGGTATCGGACCCCAACGCGCCATAAACGAGCCGCGCCGCCACTGCCGCCCCCGAACCGCTTGAAGAGCCGCCGGTGAAGTGTTCGGTATTCCAGGGGTTGCGCGGGGTCGGCATGACATCGTTATGACCGGTGACACCCAGGGCGAATTCAACCATGTTCAGCCGGGCGATATCCAGCGCCCCCGCCTGATCCAGCCGACGGAGCGCGCTTGATGTATGATCAGGCACGAAATCGGCGCGGATTTTGGACCCGCATCCGCTGATCCGGCCTTGGCGGTAGTACATGTCCTTATGGGCCAGTGGTACTCCGTGCAGAGGGCCGTTGGCGTTGCCACGGGCCCTGGTTTCATCGGCAGTGCGGGCCTGCGCCCGGATGCTGTCAGGGTCAATCCCTGCAATACAGTCGAGCCTGGGGGCGATGTCCTCGATACGCGACAGGCAGGCTTCTGTCACTTCAAGCGAGGAAAGGTGCCCGGCCGCGATTTCATTTGCGACATCGACGAGCGTCATATGCGTGATCGGCGTGCTCATTTCAGGTCTCCGGACTTAAGGTCGTCGGGGGCCAGGTCAAACAGCAGTCTGGTGAAGGATGCCGGGTCCGTATCAAAATCCAGGTCTTTCGCCAGATCGTCAATGATCGCGGAAAAGGTGGTGATGGTTGCCGCCGGATCAGCGACCTGTTGTTCTGTCATTTCAAGATGCTGGAAACGGGCAAGCCAGTCGCAGACGCGTGTATCTTTGGAGTCGGTCATGGGGTCCTCTACATGTTATGACGCATTGACGGCGCCATGTTACGATCCCGTCAACCATAGCAAAAGAGGAGAGATCGGCAATGAAGCTTGCTGAACGGGTGCTGGGCTTCTGGTTCGGGCTGGGTGAGGACGGGTACCGGGAAATCTGGTTCGAAAAGGACCCGGATTTTGACCGGAAAATTGAGGATAAATTTACCGCTGACCTGAAACGCGCGACCGCGGGAGGCCATGATGCCCTGGCCGAAACCCCGGACGGGGCGTTGGCGCTGATTATTCTTCTCGATCAGTTCTCGCGTAACCTCTGGCGCGGGCGCGCCGAGGCTTTTGCCGCCGACCCGAAAGCAAGGGAGATCGCAAAATTGGCGATTGCCAACGGCTTTGATTTGAAAATGCCCCTCTATCGGCGGTCGTTTTTTTACATGCCGTTCGAACATAGTGAAATCCTGGCGGATCAGGAACGGGGCGTGGACCTGTTTACGGCGCTGGGTGACGAAAACATGCTGACATATATGATCAGACACCGTGATATTGTCGCCCGGTTTGGCCGGTTTCCGCATCGGAACGAAGTTCTGGGGCGGACAAATACGCCGGAGGAGATTGAATTTCTGAACGATTTCAAGCCGTTCTGATGGCGGCGCGCCGCATGATCAGAAATTCGTGAAGCGGACTTTCCATTCGTCATGGTGTGATTATATTAAGCCTATGTATGGAAGGTTGAGTATGGAAGGTTGATCATGAGAGCAATCCCGATATTCGCCGTGGCCCTGACGGTTGCGGGACTGAGCGCGTGTGCGATCCCTGACAACGCCCGTTCCGGCCTGCGCCCCGTGGGCGAGAAAAACGGCGTGTTGGCGTTTAGCGAAGGCCCGCTCGCGGGTCCCGCCAACGAACGGGTCATGTTTGCCGATCCATCCCAGCGCGAAGAATACGCCCTGTTCAAATCTGGCGGTAAAATTGCAGAAATTGTTTACATCACAACCCGTGACCTGCACCAGAGCAGTTTACATCTGGACAGCGCCGTGACGTCGGACAAATTGATCCGCCGCTGGAATTACACCAAAACCGCCAAACTTTCGACAGTGGATTCCTTCTGGTTTGACGCCGGATGGGTCGGCATGTGGGTTAAGCCGTTCACCCTGAGCGCGACGCGGCAAAGTTGCGCCGGTTTTGTGTCGGAATGGGATAAACCGGCTGATGATGTTGATCAGCTGCCATCAAAAACGCTGTTTGGGTATTTTTGTGAATCACCAGATGTCACCCTGTCATTGGCGGATATGAAAAAGCGCCTGACGGAGGTTGGCGTGCGCGGGATTAACATCAAGCTCCCAGGTGGCGATGAGCCGGATGCCGCCAGGATTGTCGAAGTTCCGGCCATTCCAGAAATACCGTCGCAATCGACGTTGATGTCCGGGGTTAGGCAAGGACCTTATGGCACCCCCGATTTTCCCTACGGTTTGGCCAGAGTCTACGGTGTCAGTAAGGGCTGTGATAGCGACGGCAATTGTTGACCTGATCAGTTGCCCAAATCAATGACCGTCGTCGAGCCGGTATTCGCCAATATAAACTGGGCGTCTTTAAATGACGGTGGCGCAAAGAATGCCGTGGCGCCATTTGAAAAACCAAAATCTTCCAGGGGAATCCCCAGAAAGCCCTGATCAAACTCGTGGTTGCCGTTTTCGTCATGGTAGACGGCGATCGCATATTTTCCGGGCGACAGATTGTTAAACACCGCGCGCGCCTGTCGGGCGCGGATGGATACGTCTTCTTCGGCCTTCATGCCCCCGCTGTCAGGAAACTTTTCAGGCCGGTCATAAAGCGCAATGTGAACGTCCCCCCTGTTATTTTTCAGGCCGACAACACTGACCGTCAGGTCAGCCGCGTAGGAACCGGTAACCGTTAGAGCGGATATCACGATCACCAGACACTGCAGCATTGGTCTCGGATGTTTCATCAGACCTTGATGTTGAGATAATACCCTCTGGGAACATCATCACGGAGCGGACGGTCATGAGATAATACGGAATTCAGCCGCCTCAGATTGTTGCGCTCTTCAGGGCTCTGGTTCTGTCCGGATAGGGCGGCGCGCGCTTTCACATCACGCGCGGATTCCGAACGGTATCCGTCGGCTCGGGGTATTTGCGGGGGGCGCCCAGAGAGGACGCTGTTTAGTGTTTCCGTCATTCTGGCAATGTAGGGGGAAATGGTTAACGGAATCTCAAAGCGCCGGGGGCATTTTGCGAAAAACTGGGAATCCCTTGCGAATCGGGGCGTTTTTGTTCTTTTGCGAGTTTGGGATGGCTATCAAAAACTCAAGGAGATCAGGTGTTTTCCTTTGAGTCTCAAGGTGTTATAACCTCTATTAATTAAAATAGGAACTAGGCGTGAGCCGTGTCTGAGCGTTATAATAATTCCACCGATACGGACCATGACTTTCTGGATTTACGTCCGGGAGCCTTTGGCGACCGCACGGACCTGGGGTCCATGCGGCTGTCAGCGCGAACCAATCTGTTTGTGCTGTTTGGCGTTTTTTCCATTCTCGCTTTTGCCGGTATGTATGTTTACGTGGATTACAAGGTTGATCATGCGCTCAGTGCCTGGCGCAGTTCACAGACCGTCGCCAATCTCGTCAATAAGGCGGATACGGGGATCGCCCGCATTAAGGGCCAGGAAAAACAGTTCCTGTTGAGCAAGGATGCTGATTCAGCGCGCGCTTTTGGCGAAGATATTCAGTCCGTTGCCGCAGATCTTGATGATCTGTATCAGATGTCGGAAAGCGTCACCGTCCGCCCGGCCATTGCAACCCTGCGCGATGGCCTTGTTCAGTATGACGAACAGTTCGTCGGGATGGTCAAAGCCGAACGGGAACTCGGCATTACCGATGCATCTGGCCTGAGCGCCGCCCTTGATGAAACTTCCAAGTCTTTGCAAACCCTCTTCCGTCAGGCCGGATACGCCAATCTGGCCGACCAGATCACACGGATCAACCGCCAGGGCAAGGAGACGCTGTTATCCGGCTCGCGTCAGGGCGTAGATGAAATCCGTAAACGTTATGAGGCGCTGCATGCTTTTCTGGGCGCCGCCGAGATCGCCCAGCGTATTCGCCAGAATGCCGAAACACTCCTTAAAACTCATGAAACGAGCATGCTGTCCATGATCAACCGGCGTTTCGCCCTGGATGGTGAACGCCAACGGTTTAATGATATTTTTGATTATGTCGCCCCGGCCATGGAGCAGTTGACGACGTTTTCCAACGATCTGACGGTGGCTGCAAGCAAAGGTCTCGACAAGGTGCAGACTTTTTCTCGCTACACGCTCGCGGGTGGAAGCGCCGCCATTGTCTTATGGCTGATATTTGTTGGCCTGTTCCTCATGCGCTCCGTCGTCAGTGGCGTCAGGACCATGGCCGGTGCATCTTCCAGGCTGGCCGGTGGTGAGCGCAACCTGACGGTGCCCGGCATGGGCAATGTTGATGGCATCGGTCAGATCGCCCGCGCCCTCGATAAGTGGAGCGATGATCTCACCGAAATGGACCGGGTGCGTCGGGAACTGGAACTGACACGCAAGAAACTGATGTTTGCGCAGGAAGAAGGAGACCGCCAGACGGCGGCAGCCGTCGAAGCGGCGAAAGCGGCGTTCCTTACTGATGTCGCTAGCGAACCCGATCCGCTTCCCGCCCCTGAACCCGTGTCGGCCCCAGAACCTGTCCCTGAACCGGTCCCCGAACCTGTCGCCCAGCCGGTGGAACAGGCCCCGTCGGCGCCGGCAGTTCCCGAAGGCGTTCCTGCCCCTGTTGCGGAACCCCGCTACGGGCCGCCCATGATGGATCAGGGCGGGTCCGGCGGACCCATTTCCTCAATCAGCCAGAGGGTCGCCCATTTCAGCGAATATGTGACGGCGGCGGCCGCCGATGTCGAACGCACCGAACTCCTGGTTCGGGCCTTGCACGAAGCGGGCACGCAAATCGAAATGCTCGGCAATCTGGTAACGTCGGTGCGCGACCAGACCAATCTTCTGGCCTTCCATACCCATTCCAGAGATACTCGGCCCGCCGATACGGAGAACCTTATTCCGTTTAATGAGGATGGCCGCCGCTCAATGGCCGACCAGCCGTTTCCTGACCGTGAAGCGTTACAGCGGTTCGATGGCATCCGCGAAGCTACGGAACGGGCCGAGCGGACGATGCAGGCGGTGCGTATCTCCATGGAAAACGTCACCACCATGGCCAATGAAATCGCCTCCACCGCATCTTCACAGGCTCTGGATGCAACCAATAAATTGTTGTCGCAGTCCGAATATCTGCAAAGCATGCTCGACGATATCATTAACAAGATTGCGAACAACCGTGGTGGCGGGCAGGGCGGGTCTTCCACGCAAACACCGCTGTCACCCTATGACCCGCGGAAAAATCGCAACGTCTGATCAGGGCGACGGTGTAAAATCCGTAAATTTTCGCGTGTCATTTCTGACATCGAACCAAAACATTCCGATCATCTAACTGACACAACTCTGTAACGGCGCCGTGACAGAAAGGAGACATTCTTCAACTGATTTCGGGGAATCGATCCATGGAACCGTTGCAATTTGAAAACCTGGAAGTACGGCTGGCCGGCAACAATTCAGACGTAGACGCGGCCCAGGCGCTTCGTTACAGAATATTCTATGACGAGATGGGGGCCAGGCCGACTCCGCGCTGTCGAAATATGGCGCGGGACTTCGATCCCTACGATGAGATTTGCGACCATCTTCTGGTCATCGACAAGGAACAGGGGGACGAGCAAAACCCCTGTGTCGTCGGCACCTACAGATTGCTGCGCAGCAGCGTTGCCAACGTGTCGGCGGGGTTTTATTCGGAAGGTGAGTTCGATCTGCGCGCCCTTCTCATGCACCCCGGCGAAATCATGGAATTGGGACGGTCCTGCATTGATGCACCGTATCGCAGCCGTGGGGCCATGCAACTCTTGTGGCGCGGCATCGCCGGATACGTTGTTGAACACGATATTCAGGTGATGTTCGGTTGTGGAAGTCTCCATGGTACCGATCTTGAAGAGGCCAAACGGACATTGGCGTACCTGCACCATTACCATTCCGCCCCGTGGCATCTTCGCCCGCGCGCATTGGATCACCGCTACGTCACGATGGAGACGATGGAAAAGGAGACTATTGACCTGAAGCGGGTTCGGACGGAACTGCCACCGCTGTTAAAGGGGTATCTGCGACTTGGCGGGTACGTCGGTGAAGGTGCGGTCATCGATCATCAGTTCAATACCATCGACGTCTGCGTGGTCGTGGAAACGCAAAACGTAACGGGCAAGTATTATCGTCATTTTGTCAAGAAAAACGGGCGCCCGGTGGCTGATCCGTCGAGAATTGCAGCATCATGAAATTTTCTCACGCCCGCGCCGCGTCACGTCTCGCGCTCCTGCTTCTCGCGACAGCCGGATTGTTGCCGCTTTACCTCGTCGTTTTTTTCTTTGGGCGGCGGGCCCGGCGGGCCCTTTCCTATCCATTCTATCGATGCTGCGTGTTCCTGAGTGGGTTGTCGGTTGAGACGACTGGTATGAAAGCCAATGGCGCGGGAAGCATGTATGTATCAAATCATGTCTCCTATCTGGATGTGCCGGTTCTGGCGATCCTGGCGGATGGCGTTTTTGTCGCAAAATCCGATGTTCGCGGATGGCCCGTTTTCGGCTTTCTGGCTAGTATCGCGTGCACCGTATTTGTCAGCCGACAGGCGTCGAAGGTGCCGGGCGAGCGCCTGGAAATTGCCCGGCGGCTGGTCGGTGGAGAATCCATATTCCTGTTTCCCGAGGGCAGCAGCAGCGATGGAACCGGGGTCTTGCCGTTCCGCACCGGACTATTGTCAGCGGTTCAGGCCGATGGTGAGTTTTCCGTCCCCGTCCAGCCCGTCAGCATTGTCTATGGGCCAGCCCGGTCGGGTCAGCGGCCCCTGTCGGGGGGTGAGCGCGATTATTATGCCTGGTATGGCGACATGGATTTGCTGCCTCATCTCTGGCGACTTTTCGGCAGCACCAGAAAAACGACCGTATCGGTTCATTTCCACCCGTCACGGCTGTCGCATGAGTTTCCCAGCCGCCGCGCCCTCGGCATCTGGGCGGAACGAACCGTCGCGGTCGGGATTCGCCAGGCGCTGATGGAAAGGACGGGCACCCCGGAAAGCCAAGCGGTACAGGACAACCTGCTACCCGGCAGCGCCGCGGCGTAAGTCGTTAAATTTTCCTGCGGCAAGAATACCGGGTTCGAATTCATGCAGGTATGAGCGAAAGGTCTGTGCGCAGATGCTCCAGGACCGCCGCTCGGCGAAGGAACGGCAATCGTCGCGCTTCAGGGTCAGTGCCGTGCGAACAGCCGTGGCAAGGTTTTCGTCAAGGCATCCGGCGCTGGCGTCCGTGATGACATCCAGGGGCCCCATCACCGGGTAGGCGGCAACCGGAACGCCGCAAGCCAGCGCCTCCAGCATGACAAGCCCGAAGGTATCGGTGCGGCTGGGGAATACAAACACGTCGGCGGCATTATAGTAGCGGACCAAATCCTCGCCGTGTTGCGCGCCCGCGAACATGACAGCCGGATAGCGGCGGCGCAGTTCATTGATCATGGGGCCATCGCCGACGACGATCTTGGCACCCTCTACATTCAGCTCAAGAAAGGCGGTAATGTTCTTTTCGACGGAAACCCGTCCAACGTATAGCAGGACGGGTGCTTTGCTTTCGACCCGTGGTTTCCGCGTCGGCCTGAAAAACGTGGTATCAACACCGCGCCCCCACAGGCGGACATTACGGAATCCGCGGTTGCTCAGATCGGCGACGACAGTTGGCGTTGGCGCCATGACGATGCTCGATTGGCGGTGAAACCATCGTATCGCCGGATAAGTCCAGTTCGCCGGAATGAAAAATCGGGCGGCGATATATTCCGGAAACCGGGTATGGAAGGCCGAGGTGAAGGGCAGTTCCTGGCGGACGCAGAAACGGCGCGCCGCCAACCCCAGCGGACCTTCCGTCGCGATATGAACGGCGCAGGGAAGGAACCGCTGCATTACCCGCTCAACAGCTTTGGGACCGGCGAGGGCGAGGCGAATTTCCGGGTATGTCGGACAGGGCACCGAGACAAAACCATCCGGGGTCAGCATGTGAACATCGTCGCCCATACGCGTTAATTCATCTCGCATGGCGCTCAGGGTGCGGACGACTCCATTGACCTGCGGGTACCAGGCGTCCGTCACAATCAGTACGCGCATGAAATTTCCTTGGCGGTCGGTTGTTTAGATGTGATCGAAACGCGCGACCAGTCGAGCAGTTCCAAGCGGCCATCTTGGTGTTCGACCAGCGCCGAACAGCTTTCAACCCAGTCGCCATCGTTGCAATACAGAATGCCGTTTATCCGGCGCATCTCCGCGTGGTGGATGTGGCCACAGACAACCCCGTCGACGCCTTCTTTTGCCGCGGCCCTGGCGATGGCCACCTCATATTCAGCGATGTATTTTACGGCGTTTTTAACCTTCTGTTTCAAATGCGCGGACAGCGACCAATAGGGATACCCCATCCGCGCACGAACTTTGTTGAACCAGTTGTTGAGGACCAGCAAAACCGTGTAGGCGCCATCACCCAGCACCGCCAGCCATTTCGCATAGCGGACCACGATATCGAATTCGTCACCGTGAATAACCAGAAAGCGTTTGCCGCCTGCGGTTTCATGAATGGTCTGGGCGGTAACTTTTACGCCGCCAAAATGGTGACCGATGTATCCACGGGCGAATTCATCATGGTTGCCGGGAACATACACGACTTCCGTCCCTTTTCGGGCCTTGCGAAGAATTTTTTGAACAACATCGTTGTGTTCCTGCGGCCAGTACCACGAACGCTTCAGCCGCCATCCGTCGATGATGTCGCCGACCAGGTACAGGTAATCGCTTTCATTCTTTTTCAGAAAATCGAGGAGCTTGTCAGCTTGACAGCCACGGGTGCCGAGATGAATATCCGAGATCCAGATCGCCCGGTATTTTGCCGTGACGGGATCAGTTTTCATGGTCAACCCTTTAACAATAAAAACGAACAATTTTCTGATAGCACAAAATAACTGTATGTTTTTATTAAATAAATAATACATATGGATGTTTAATATTATTTGAACAAATACGTAACGTAATTGAAATATACTGACGTCAGTAAATACATATGAGCCCTCGAATACTTATCATCCACAATCCAGTCGCGGGTCGCCGACACGGCAGACGCCTGAGCGAACTGCTGGGGATGCTTGCCGCCGAGGGGCTTGAGGTTGAAGTTAAACCGACGACCGGGCGCGGACATGCCCGTGAAACCGCACGTCTGGCTGAAGGCATAGACGTCATTGTCGCCGCTGGCGGGGACGGCACCGTTAACGAAATCGTCGATGGGTTGCGGGCGAAACCGGACGGAGAAACCCTGCCGTCCATCGGCTTTCTGCCCCTGGGGACGGCCAACGTTCTGGCTTGGGAACTTGGACTGCCGCGCACGCCGAAAGCGCTTGTCCGCCAGATACGGCAGGGACGGACACTGGCTGTCCGGCCCGGTATCGCCAATGGAAAGCGGTTTGTCCTGATGGTCAGTGTTGGTCTGGATGCGCGTGCCGTTGCCGCCGTCAGGGGGCAGGTGAAACGACTGCTTGGCGGCGGCGCTTATGTGATGGCGGCGTTACGGGCATTGAGACAGCCCAGCCCGCCCTGCACGGTGCGAATTGGCAACGCCACATTCCAGGCGCGCACCGTGATCGTCACCCGCGCCCGTCGGTATGGCGGACCGTTTGTACTTGCCCCCGATGCGGGGCTGGAAACATCGGCGCTTCATATTGTCATGCTTCAGTCCAGTGGATTGGTAGCAACGTTGCGTTATGGTCTTGCGTTGGTGATGGGGCGGTTGCACAAATTACCGGATGTCGTGATGTCGGTCGCCGATCAGGTTGAAATCGAAGGCGCTGCTGGCGATCCGGTGCAAATGGACGGTGATGTTGCGTCGGTGATGCCGCTTTCCGTCTCGATGGACAGCCGTTGCGTGCCTTTTCTCGTGCCGGAAAGGATTTATGCCAGCGCTCGGGGAGAAGGGTAGGCCGTCACCGGAAAGGCCCCTATAGTTCCGTAGAAGCCGCCAGCCCGGTGGCTGAAGGTGAAGCAGATGATTTTCCGATGGACTCGATTCTATGCGCTGCTGATCGCGTTCGCGGTGTTGGGCCAGGGTCGTCTCTCATATGCCCAGAAAAATTCCGATCCTGCAGTCATCACGATCGGTGTCCTGGCGCACCGGGGCGAAGAATTCGCACATCGACAGTGGCGCGATACCCTCGATCATCTGCGGCGCTCCATGCCCAACCAAACCTTTCGCTTGCAACCCTATGACCTGTCCGGACTGGAGCAGGCGGTGCAGGCGAATACGGTTAACTTTATCCTCACCAATCCGGGTCACACCGTCTACCTGGGGCGTTATTACGGCATCAGCCAGTTCGCTTCCGTGCAGGCACCCGGGTCGCGCGATCCCAGCCGCAGTCTGGGGTCGACCATTTTCACCCGAGCCGCCCGGCAGGATCTTGAATCCCTGTCCGATTTGGAAGGTGCGCGTGTCCTGACGGTGAGCAATCAGGCGTTTGGCGGATTTCTTGTCGGCTGGCGGGCCATTGTGAACGCCCTGCACGGTCGGGCATCGAGCATCACCATCAAGGAAAGGGGATTTCCACAGGATGCCATTGTTGATGCCGTGCTGGCGGGTGAAGGCGACGCCGGTATCGTCAGAACCTGTCTGCTGGAACATCTGGTCACCAGCGGCAAGCTTGATCCCTCCGAGGTGAAAGTTCTGTCCCGGCGGGACGAACCGCGGTTCGATTGCGCCGTTTCAAGTGACCTGTACCCCGGATGGGCATTTTCCAAACATCCGAAAACGTCGGTCAAGCTGGCCACTGCGGTGGCCCGCGCCCTTTACGCCATGCCGCCGCCGGAAAACGCGTCAGCGGTTGATTACGAGGGCTGGATCGCACCGGTTTCTTATGCATCGGTCGAGGAACTGTACCGTGAATTGCGTATCACGCCGTTTGTCCCTGGGACCCTGACGGTCCTGCGTACCCTCATGCGCGAAAATGTGGAATGGTTCGTATTTGCGGCCCTTCTGGCGGTCCTGTTTCTGGTTCATGTCGCCCGCGTCGAATGGCTGGTCTGGCAGCGAACACGGCAACTGGAAGCTGAAGAGGATCGCCGCCGCGCCGCCACGGTGCGTATCCGCGAGTTGGAAGCCGAAACAGCACGCGCCTACCGGACCAATACCATGGCCGAAATGGCCGGTGGTCTGGCGCATGAGCTGAACCAGCCGATCGCGGCGATCCTCAATTACGCTCACGCCCTGTCGGGGCTGGTCAAACAGGAGAAAACCGATCCCGCCGTCATCGAGCAGACCCTTGGTAAAATCCGGACCCAGGGCGAGCGGGCGGCCGGCGTGGTCCGCGGCATATTCAATTTTCTGCGTAACCGCCCCCCACAAATGACGACCCCCGATCTGCGCACGGTGGTAGATCAGGCCCTGGAATTCAGCGAACTGAGTGTCGCCAAACATGATTGTCGGCTGAACTGGCGCCGCCCCACGGACCCGATTGTCGCGTCAGTGGACGAAATCCAGTTTCAGCAGGTCCTGATGATCCTGGTTCAAAACGCCATGGAGGCTTGTGACAAGCTGCCCGATGCGCGAAAGGATATTGACATATCGCTCCGTCAGCAAGGCAGCCGGTGCATTTTGGAAGTAAAGGACAAGGGGGCGGGCCTTGATGACGAAGCTAAAAGTCGTGCGTTTGACCCGTTTTTTACGTCGAAAAGCGGTCTTGGCCTGGGCCTTTCTGTTGCGAACTCCATCGTTCAGCGTCATCATGGCTCATTGGAATTGAATTCGGCCAAGGACGAGGGTACGACCGCCATCGTCCGCCTGCCCGTAGTTGATCGGTTAGCCCATGAATGAGTCGTCGCCCGAAGTCTTTATCATAGACGATGACGAGGCGGTGCGTGATTCCCTGGAGCTGCTGTTCTCTTCGGTCGGCCTGAATAGCCGGGTCTATCAGGATGCGGCAGATTTCCTGGCTCACCCGCCACAGAGCTGCATTGGGTGCATCGTCACGGACGTGCGGATGCCGAACATCAGCGGCCTGAAGCTGGTTGAACAGCTTGATGATATCGGCGTCATTCTGCCTGTCATTTTCATCACCGGTTACGCGGATGTGGCGATGGCGGTGGAGGCCATGAAACTGGGGGCCGTTGATTTCCTTGAGAAACCGGTCAACCAGCAGGCTTTGATCGAATGCGTGCAATCGGCAATCGACAAATCGGTAAAGATGACGGAAGTCTGTTGCCGGTCCCGCGACGCGCAACTGCAATTGGCGACACTGACCGAACGCGAACGCGGTGTCGCCGAACTGATGGCTCAGGGCCGACGCTCAAAAGAGATCGCCCGTGATCTCGGCATTAGCAACAAAACCGTTGAGGTGCACCGCCACAATGTGCTGAATAAACTGGCTGTCGGCAGTCCTGTCGATGTCCTGAAATTGTTCAATGACGCTGAAACGACGAACACAACATGCGCCGCATCAGAGCGCCGCTCCAAGATTGCCGCTTTGATCGAAACTCCCGACACGGTGACATAGCGGTTATCTCAAAGTCTTCACATCATATCGGGAACCCAAGGATCTGGGTTTCGCCAAACGCCCCAAAACCAGGGCGGTTTTAGGGGGTTTCTTCCCCCCATCTAGGGGTTATCCCTTAGGGGGCTACACAATGCCTCCAATTTTTTTATTCGCCTCATCGCCATATAATACCCTTGGTTTTTCGGCCATGGCCCGAACAAAGGAGTTGAGCTCCATGAAAACAAGACGCGAAATTCTGTCCCTTGGCGCAGTTGCCGCCGTCGGATTGTCAACACGACCAGCATCAGCTGCGTCAACCCAACCACAAGCATCTTCATCCGGCCACGTGCCGCGCTGGGGCATGGTGATTGATTTGCGTAAATGTATAGGCTGTCAGGCCTGTACCGTATCCTGCGCGATGGAAAATGCCGTCCCGGTCGGGTCTCACCGCACCGTGGTCAGTTCCTATGAACTGCCCACCAAAAACGGGCCCGGCCAGGCCGTCCTTCCTCGTCTGTGCAATCATTGCGAAAACCCGCCCTGTATTCCTGTGTGCCCGGTAAAGGCCACCTATCAACAGAAGGACGGTGCCGTCGTGATTGATGCGGAACAGTGCGTGGGTTGCGGCTATTGCGTGCAGGCTTGTCCTTATGATGCGCGGTTTATCAACCAGGAAACCGGAGTCGCCGACAAGTGCACCTTCTGCGTACAGCGCGTGGGTGCCGGTCTGCTGCCAGCCTGTGTTGAAACCTGTGTCGGGGGCGCCCGGGTTTTTGGCGATCTCAAGTCCAGGGACAGCCAGGTTTCCAAATTGATCAGCGCGCACAAGGTTGACGTCTTGCGCCCGCATATGGGGACCCGTCCGCAGGTTTACTACATTGGTCTTGATGAACGCCTTCAGGACCGCGTTGAAGCAGAGTTCGGTTCGCGCGATTTGCGCAACCAGGAACCACACCAGGAGGTTTGAGACATGGAAAACGGAATTGTTGATCTTGTTTCCTTCGATCAGGGTTTTGCTTGGCGCCATTGGGCGGTGTGGTATTTCTTGCTGGTCGGCAGCGCCGTCGGGGCGTCGTTGATTGCCTTCATAACCACGCTACGCGATGAAAACGATCCCAAAGTCCGGTCCGCATTATTTGCCGCCGCCGCACTGGGGATCGCCGCCCCGTTCCCGTTGCTGGCCGACCTGCATCAGCCCGCCCGCTTCATGCATTTCTATTTGGGTGCGGCCCCCGATTCAATTATGTGGTGGGGATCATGGTTCCTGCCAGGCTTCGTCGCCGGGTTGGCCGCACTGGTTTTGCTCTACAGCCCGTTCGCCAGCCGGTTCACCGCGTATCGTCGTTATGTCTGGTACTGGACAACCGTATTCGCGATAGCCGTCCTGGCCTACACCGCCGGGGAAATGACCATCGTTCGCGCCCGTCCGGTCTGGCATGACTTGTTCTTCCCGGTCATCCTGACGCTAAGTGCGCTTGTTTCCGGTTCCGGGGCGGTGACGATTGTTTCGGCGGCGCGAGGAGAAGTGTGGGATATGGTTCGGCGGATGCTCGGGCTTGGCTCCCTGCTGTTTGTCGCGGGTATTCTCACGTGGATTGCGACAGGCCTGGGCAAGAGCGGAACTTTCACCGAACTTGCGGTTCAGGATCATCCCGTCAGCCTGCTGTTCGTCATGACTGGCGCTTGTGGTGTTGGTGTCGCGGCGCTGGCCGCGACCCGGGTGGCGCTGTTGAATGTCGTGGCCGGTATTTTTGCGGTTCTTGGAGCTCTTGTCTTTCGGTGGGAACTGTTCATGGGGGCTCAGGCTCAACCCAAAACCGAAGCTGGTTTCCTGCCTTATTCATTGCTCGCCGACGGCGATGCCCTCGCAGGACTGTTCGGGACCGTCGGGCTGCTAGTGGTAATCGTAGTGATCCTGTCGTTAATCCTCGTCGATGAGGGTAACGGCGAAGATGCCCGTCCGGCATCCCATACAACGCATTAAAGGAGACGATGTCATGCAACCGACACGTAGAAACTTCCTACTTGGTACGACGGCGGCTTGTGGTTTGGGAGCGTTCGCATTCGGGTACGCCAAGACCGGGAAACACATCCTGGAAGGTCTGTTCGGCAAGGCCAAGATTACCGGAATACGGGGTAATGCCCATGAGCCGGAATACACCGTCAACGCAGAAACCGGCGAAGTTACGCTTAACCCCAATCAACGGATTTCCTATACCATGTGCATGGGCTGCACGACCAGCTGTGGTGTTCGGGTCCGTTCGGATACGCGCACCGGAGAGGTTCTCCGCGTTACCGGCAACCCCTATCATCTGCTCTCAACCCACCCGCATCTACCTTACGAAACGGCGGTCAAGGACAGTCTTCTGAATCTGTCACAATACCAGGAAAAAGGCCTTGCCGGGCGGTCCACCGCCTGTGGGCGTGGCAACGCCGTTCTCACCAAGCTCAAGGACCCGCGCCGTGTTCTGACACCGATGAAACGGGTTGGTCCGCGTGGCGGCGGTCAATGGAAACCCATCCCCTTTGACCAACTGGTTGAGGAAGTGGTGGAAGGTGGCGATCTGTTTGGTGAAGGACATGTTGACGGTCTGCGGGCCATCCGTGACGTGAAAACGCTGATTGATCCGAAAAATCCGGAATTTGGCAGCAAAGCCAATCAGCTGATCTTCATGCCGCCCTATAAGAATGGCCGCCTGAATTTCGCGGCGCGGTTCGCGAAAAAATCGTTTGGCACCGTGAATTTTGTCGGTCACCGCAGCTATTGCGGACTGACCATGCGGGCAGGTTATGCGGCGCTGCTGGACGACTGGAAAAAACATCCGCACCTTAAACCCGACTTCGACAACGCCAAGTACATGCTGTTCGTCGGTACGGCGCCGGGCAACGCGGGAAACCCGTTCAAGCTGCAGGGTCATCTGATCGCCAAGGCGCGCGCAGAGCGCAATGTTAAATACGCCGTCGTCGATCCGGTGATGACGAACGCTCATTCCCACGCCTCGAAACAGGGCGATTGGGTGCCGATTAAACCCGGTTCTGATTCGGCCCTGGTTCTGGGCATGATCCGCTGGATTTTGGAAAATGACCGTCAGGACAGCGTATTCCTGGCGCAACCGTCACCCAAGGCGGCAAAGGCGGCGGGGGAGGTTTCGTGGTCGAATGCCACCCATCTGGTGATCGACGACGATCAGCACCCCGACGCCGGTCGTTTCCTGCGTTACGGCCAGATCAGTTCGGATGGACCTGAAGAGTTGAAAGGTTCCGAACTCGTCATCGACGCCGCCAGCGGCGAAGTTGTCGCCGTGAAAACCAGCGCCGCCCCGGCAAAAATCTTCTACGAAGGCACGGTGACCCTGCTGGACGGCAGCGACGTCAGGGTTGCGTCCAGCCTCGCTTTGTTGAAACGTGAAGCGGACAGGAAGACGATCAGTGAATATTCCGCCGCTTGTGGCGTCGCGGAAGACAAGATCATCGACCTGGCCCGAGAGTTCACCTCTCATGGCAAGCAGGCGGCTGCCGATTGTCATGGCGGCACCATGCACAGCGCCGGGTTCTATACGGCTTATGCGATTGTCATGTTAAACGCCCTGGTCGGTAATCTGAACGCCAAAGGTGGCACCGGCGCCGGGGGCGGTAAATTCAAGTCGATTGCGCCGGGCCCACGCTATAACGTCGCGGGGTTCCCCGGCATGGTTAAACCGAAAGGCGTCAATCTGGGGCGGGGTGGGTTTGCCTATGAAAAAACAAGCGAATTCGCCCGTAAAAAAGCCACTGGAAAAAACCCTTACCCGGCCGATGCGCCCTGGTATTCGATTGCGCCGACGCTATCGACGCATTTTCTTACGGCGGCGATGACCGGCTACCCCTACCGTGCGAAAGCGATGATCACCTGGTCTTCCAATCCCGTTTACGGTATCGCCGGGATTGAAAAGCTGGTCGATAAGGGCATGCGCGATCCAAAAAATATCCCGCTTTACATCGCCATCGACCCGTTCATCAACGAGACCTCGCGTTATGCCGACTACATTGTCCCGGACAGCGTCCTGTACGAAAGTTGGGGTTGGGCAGGGGTCTGGGGGGCCTCCCTGACCAAGGTAACGACGGCCCGTTGGCCGGTTGTTGACTCGCCACTGGAAAAACTGCCCGATGGGCGCAGCATCGAAATGGAAACGTTTCTCATCGAGGTTGCCAAGCGTATGGGACTGCCGGGCTTCGGCGACAAGGCGATCATGGACAAGGATAAAAATCTGCTGCCATTAAACCGGGCGGAAGACTATTACCTTCGCGCGGCGGCCAACGCGGCCTTCGATGGGAAACCGGTGCCGGATTCCGACGACGAAGAAATGGCCTTGACCGGGGTTGACCGAATTCGTCCGGCGCTGAAACAGGTTCTGCGCCCGGATGAATGGCGCAAGGCCGCGTATGTGTATAACCGTGGCGGACGGTTTGCCGACGCCGAAACCGCATACAAGAATGGGCATCTCGCCAGGACCTACAAGAAGGGCATGCAAATCTGGAATGAGGAGCTGGCGAGCACCCGCAATTCGATGACCGGAAACCGCTTTAGCGGAACACCAACTTTCGTCGCGCAAAGTTTCGCCGACGGGCGGGCGATAGCAGAGATGTTTCCTGAAAACGCATGGCCGTTCCTTGCCGTTTCGACCAAGTCGGAATTGCAATCTTCTCATACCATTGGGGTGGCGGCGCTACAGGACATCCACCGGGAAAACACGGTCTCGCTGAATGACGGAGACGCGACCCGGCTGGGCATCGTCACCGGCGATTCCATCCGCGTCGCCTCTCCCGATGGCGAGGTCATCGGTAAGGCCTTCGTCCGTCAGGGTATTGGCGCAGGTGTCGTCGGGATCGAGCACGGTTTCGGCCACAAGGCGCTCGGGGCTAATATGTATCAGGTCGGTGACCGGGTATTCGCGGCCAACCCGGAGGCCGGCGTCGGGGTCAGTATCAACGACCTTGGGCTGCGCGATCCTTCCTCATCCCACGATCTGATTCTGGCCGATTTTGTGGTCGGCGGTGCGGCCCGGCAGGCCATTCCCGTGCAGATCAGCAAGGTCGCCTAGAGCAAAACCGGAGCGAATAGGTCCATTCGCGAACGTGGCTTTGCGGGAAAATCATAAGACAAGCACTTCCGGTGATTCAAAAATCGCCGAAAGTGCTTGTCTTATAAAAACGCAGATCAACACGACACCGGCATCCAGGATGGTTTTCGAACCGACCTGGATGTTGGGCGTGATCGTTGAAGCCGCAACGCCTGAGGACGCCCATCCAGATGGCCCTTGAGTATTAAAGGGCCTTGTACATGTAGGTTGTTGAATCGTAGCGGTCGTCCTCGGCGGCGCGGCAGTATCCGGGAATGACCCCGGCGGCCTGATAACCGAGGGAGCGATAAAGCGGTTCGGCGTCGTCGCCGGTGCGGGTATCGAGGGTGAGCAGGCATCTGCCGAGATCACGCGCCCGCTTCTCAAGGGCGCCCATGAGCCGTTTTGCAATGCCCCGGCCGCGAAAATCCGGATGAACAAGAAGTTTCGCCACTTCCCCCCGGTGCCGCTGGTTTGGAAGCAGGTCAATATCCAGCTGGACGGTGCCGACAAACCTGTCGTCAAGTCGGGCAACCAGAAGGACGCGCCCCCCGTTTTTTACCGGCAGAAAGACTTTTTCCCGCCAGAATGCGCGGGCGTCGTTCATCGAATAGGGCAGGATGAAACCGACGCTGGCTCCGGTCTGGACAGAGGCGTGCAGGATGTCCGCCAGATCGTTCAGGCTGTCGGGCAGTTCATCCGCATTCAACTCGGTGATTGTGATGTTTTCCATCCGGCCTCCGGCTCGGTCTCAGTTTCCAGAAAGCGCCGCGACGCCGGGAAGTTGCTTGCCTTCCAGCCACTCAAGGAAAGCGCCACCCGCCGTCGAGACGTAGGAAAAGGCATCGACCACTCCGGCATTGGCCAGCGCCGCCACCGTATCGCCGCCTCCGGCAACCGACAGCATCTTACCTTTTTTGGTCAGGCGCGCCACTTCACGGGCGACGGCATTGGTGCCGACGTCAAACGGTGAAATCTCGAACGCCCCCATGGGGCCGTTCCAGACGATGGTCTTGCATTGGCCCAGACGTTCAACCACATCGTTGATGGAGGCCGGACCGACATCAAGCATCATCGCCGTCGGCGGAATGGAATCCAGCGTCACGGTTTTATTGGCGGCGTTTTCGGCGAATTCTTCAGCGACCACGGCATCCAGAGGCAGGATGATCTCGCACCCGGCTTCGGCGGCGCGGGTCAGGATATCGCGGGCCTGCTCGGCCATCTCCTTTTCACAAAGCGAGTTGCCGACATCGACCCCCTGGGCATAGAGGAAAGTATTGGCCATGCCGCCGCCGATAATCACCATGTCGGAACGGCTGACCAGATTGCCAAGAACCTCCATTTTGCTGGAAATCTTGGCCCCGCCGACCAGCGCGGCGAGCGGATGTTCCGGGGCGACAAGAGCGTTCGACAGGGCGTTCAGTTCGGCCTGCATCAGGCGACCGGCTGCGGATGTCAGGTGGCGGGTAATGCCGTCCGTCGAGGCGTGGGCGCGATGCGCGGTTGAAAAGGCGTCATTGACGAAAACGTCGGCCAGTCCGGCCAACTGTTTGGCGAAATCATCATCATTGGCTTCTTCTCCTGCGTGATAACGGAGGTTTTCAAGCAGCACCACATCACCATCGTTCATGCGCGAGATTACATTTTTGGCTGCCGGACCAATGCAATCGGCGGCAAACGGAACATCCCGGCCAAGCGCCTTGGCAAGGGCGTCGCCAACCGGGCGCAGCGACATCTCGTCAACGACCTTGCCCTTTGGCCGACCGTAGTGCGATGCGGCGATAACTTTGGCGCCTTTTTCGGAAAGCTCTGTCAGGGTCGCCAGACTGCGTTCGATCCGTGTTGCGTCGCTCACCACCCCGTCTTTCATGGGGACATTCAGGTCAAGGCGCACAAACACCCGTTTACCGGCAACGTCGATGTCGTCAAGGGTCTTGAAGTCAGTCATGTTGAGTTTTCCTGATTTTACGATGAGGTAATCACGGCGATACCGGACCCGGCAAGAACAGCGCCCGCCCCCCGGTTCATCCGCCGCATGGCCTTTGACGATGTGAACAGATGGCGCGCCCGGTCCGCAGCATAGGCATATGCGGCAAGAATACAGCCGAGATCAAGGGTCAGAACAAGACACAGCACCAGCATGTCCAGGTGACTGAGTGCGGCCAGGTCAATAAATGTCGGCATCAGCCCGACATAAAAAAGAATGACCTTGGGGTTGCCCAATGTCAGAAGAAAGCCGTTGAGAAAGGCTCTTTTTGATCCATGGGCGGTGCGGGTTGGCGTTGTGGTTAAAGACGCATCCGGGGACGTAAAGGCCCGGTAGCCCAGATAAATCAGGTATCCGCCGCCGATCAGACGGATCACAAGAAACACATCGTTGAATTCCCGGGCGATTACGGACAGGCCAAGCAGAACCGCCAGAATATAGAGAAGATCGCCCAGCATGATCCCACTGACGAAACACAGCGCGGAGCGGAAACCGTAGGTCAGCGATTGCGCGGCGGTCGCAAACACACCCGGTCCGGGCGAAGCTTTGACGACGATGCTGGCAACCAGCAGGGCAAGCAGGGATTCGATGGTCATGGCGCCGTCAGGACTAAATAGGGGTAAACCGAATGTGGTTATAGTCGGGCCGCCCGCGTTTTTCAATGTTAACGGGTTTACTTGTTCTCCAGCGCCTTGATCCGGTCCAGGGCTTCCTGGGCCTTTTCTTTTTCTCCCAACACCTGATAGGCGCGGGCCAGGCGTTTCCAGCCGCCGATGTCATCGGGGTTCTGTTTCATTTTTTCGGCAAGCCGGGCGACCATGCCCCGAATCATTTGGGACTGTTCTTCCCCTGACATCTGCTGCGCCGCTTTCATGTCTTCGGCGGTGGGGCCGGGCGCGGACGTCGCGCCTGACGTATTGCCCGTCGTCTTCCCCGGCGCAATCCCCGGTGTAATCCCCGATGTAATCCCCTGGGCCTTGGCGAATTCAAGCGCCTCGGCGGAAGGTTTGATGCTCCCCGGATCGATCCCCGAAGCTTCGAACGCAGACTTTATCTGGCGGTGGATGGTCGGCATCCAGGGCGCGTCGTCCGGTGACAGGGCGACGATATCGACCCAATCCTGCAGGGCACCCGCAGTGTCGCCGCTCTGAACCTTATACAGGCCGATGTAATAGAGTATCTTGGGGTCGGCGGGAGACATCTTCCGGGCCTTTTGCAGGACGCCGGAAGTTTCCTTGTCAACCTGTCCCTTGTTGGAAAAAATAAAGGCTTCCGCGTAGTCAACTGCGATTTCCGGGTCGTTCGGGCTCAGGTCAACGGCGTGTTTGTAGGCGGCTGCGGATTCATCGTAACGCCGCCGCGCAATCAGCGAGCGGCCCAGCAACAGCCAGCCCTTGATATCACCGGGGTTTTTCTCCAGCCGCCGGGCAAGCTGATCGAGCAGCGCCTGCATCTCCTGTTCCGCCTGGCCGTCTTCCATCGCGTTGCGCTCCGCTTCGATGTCGCGGTCAGCGTAGGCAAGGTCTTCCCGGCCGGGTTGTCCGAGGTAGCTGTAAAGGCCAGCCGCGCCCAGGGCGACGAACAGCGACATCACGACCGCTGTCAATATGTTGCGGCGCGAAGTGCCAGCGGAAACCGCTTTTTCCGGTTTCCCCCCGTCAGTGCTATTCAGTAATTTCCGTTTGATTTCCGTGCGTACCGCTTCGGCCTGTTCGCCCGTCAACAACCCACGCTCCAGATCACGGTCAACTTCCTTGAGCTGATCCTTATAGAGGGCGACATCATAATCCGCCCTTTGTGTATCAAAACCAGCTTCGGGGCGATTCCTGAGCAGCGGGAGAATAATAATCGCCAGCACGCCGACAGTCAGCAGCGCAATGCTGGACCAAAGCATAATCACAAGTCGTTCCCTTCTAGTATTTTTTCAAGGCGGCGCTGTTCGGCGGTGCTCAGAGGGTCGGGGGGCGCATTCGAAAGGGATGCGGGCGTGCGGTTCTTTCTGAAATAGGTGACCAGTGCAAATAACCCGACCACAACCAGCAGCAAGGGGCCGAGCCACAGCACCAGCGTCGCCATCTTGAAAGGCGGTCTCAGAAGGACGAAATCGCCGTAGCGTGACACAATGTAATTGACCACGTCTTCATTGCTGTCGCCCGCGGTCAGCCGTTCACGGACAAGAACGCGAAGATCCTTGGCGAGACTCGCGTCAGAATCATCAATCGACTGATTTTGGCAGACCAGACATCTCAGTCCCTTGCTGATGTCGCGGGCCCGGGCCTCTAGCACGGGATCGGCCAGGACTTCGTCCGGATTGACGGCGTATCCATATTTTGGCGTCAGTACGATCAGAACAGCAAGAACCAGAATGCGCAGCATGTTCACGACCCTTTCTCCTCACGGAGCTTTTTGATCAGCGGATGGATGATTTCGTTCCATGATTTTTGATTGATCGGGCCGATGTGTTTGTAGCGGATGACCCCTTTTTGATCGACCAGAAAGGTCTCCGGTGCGCCGGTAACACCAAAGGCGATTGCCGCGTGGCTTTTCGGGTCGGCACCGACGAGGGTGTAGGGGTCGCCGAACCGCTTGAGCCAATCCGGGCCCGCCGTGATGTCTTCCTCACGCCAGTCGATACCATGGATGGGGACAAGTTTTTTTTCCTTGAGCGTCATCAGGAAAGGGTGTTCGACCCGGCACGCCACGCACCACGACCCAAACACGTTCACCAGCGTCACGTCGCCGATCAGATCAGTGTTTTTGAAGCCCTTGTCATCCCGGCCCTGCAGGCCAGCCAGGGAAAATTCCGGTACCGGTTGACCCTTTAGCATATTGGGAAGTATTCGGGGGTCCTTGGTCAGGCCAACGGCGAAATAACCGACCAGCACGGCGAACACCAGCAGTGGAGCGAGAAACAGAATTCGTGATTTCATTGATCCCCTCACGCTCCGGCGGGTTTGGTATTGGCGGGGGCGTGGCGGCGGTGAGGAACACCGATCCGGTGACGGACGTCGGTGACGCTGATGGCCCCACCCAGAACCATGACAATGGCCCCAATCCACATCCACACGACCAGCGGATTGAAATAAATTCGCGTCACATATCCTCCGTCGTCGCCTTCCGGATCGCCGATTACGGCGTAAAGATCACCGCTTAACATGGTATGGATGGCGGCTTCCGTGGTCGGCATGCTGCGAACCGGATAAGTCCGTTTTTCCGCCAGCATGTTGACGACGACTTTGCCATCCTTGCGGGCCGTGAATTTACCGGCGACAATATTGTAATTGGGCCCCTTGCTCTGTTCCGCGCCATCGAAGGTGAATTCATAACCGCCGACATTGACCATATCGCCGGGTTTCATGGTCTGGATGCTTTCGACTTTCCAGGACCCGGCGCCGGTCATTCCGGCGATCGCCAGGGCGAGACCAAAATGAGCCAGCGTCATGCCCCAGGTCGCCCGCGGGACACGCCCGAGACGGCGAAGGGATTCTGCCGGGCTGGCGCGGAAAAGGTGTATGCGACTGGCCAGTTCCGTCAGCGTACTGGCGCCCAGCCAGACCGCCAGGGCGATTCCGATAACGCCCATGAACGGGCCATCCATTTCCGCCGCCCAGGTGGCGGCGCCAGCGACCATGGATAACAGGAAAACCATCTTGAGGCGTGTCAGCGCCGGGATCAGGTCGCCCCGTTTCCAATTGAGGAAAGGCCCGATTGCCATGGCGATGATCATCGGGATCATCAGCGGGATGAAGACCGAGTCGAAGAATGGCGGGCCAACGGAGACCTTCGGTCCACCAATGGCGTCAAGAAACAGCGGGTAAAGGGTGCCCAGTAGAACGGCGGCGGCGGCAACGGTCATACCCAGATTGTTAAACAGCAACGCCCCTTCGCGTGAAATGGGCTGAAACAGTCCGCCACTTTTCAGTTGCGGACCGCGCCAGGCGAACAGCGCTAATGAGCCGCCGATAACAATGATCAGCAGGGCCAGGATAAAGACACCACGGGCCGGGTCGGTGGCGAAGGCGTGAACCGATGTCAGCACCCCAGAGCGCACCAGGAAAGTGCCAAGCAGGCTCATGGAAAAGGCGATGATCGCCAGCAGGATCGTCCAGCCCTTCAGCGTGTCGCGTTTTTCGACAACAACGGCGGAGTGCAGCAGAGCGGTCCCCGCCAGCCACGGCATGAATGAGGCGTTTTCCACCGGGTCCCAGAACCACCAGCCGCCCCAGCCCAGCTCGTAATAGGCCCACCAGGACCCCAGTGCGATGCCACCGGTCAGAAACATCCAGGCGGCCAGAGTCCATGGCCGCACCCAGCGCGCCCAGGCGGCGTCGACGCGGCCTTCGATCAGGGCGGCGATCGCAAATGAAAACGCAATGGAGAAACCGACGTAGCCGAGATACAGCATGGGTGGATGGATGGCGAGGCCCGGGTCCTGCAACAACGGGTTCAGGTCGCGGCCATTGAGCGGCGGAAATTCAACGCGCTCGAACGGGTTGGAGGTCAACAGGATGAACAGGTAAAAGCCGACGGCAATCATCGCCTGCACGGCCAGCACACGGGACCGGAAGGCCGGTGGCAGGTTCGCCCCGAACAGCGCCACGGCGGCCCCGAACAGCGATAGAATCTGGACCCACAGAAGCAATGAGCCTTCATGGTTGCCCCAGACTCCCGCAATCTTGTAGAGCATCGGTTTCGCCGTATGGGAATTCTGCACCACGTTGAGCACCGAAAAATCGGAGACCATATGAAGGTGTGTCAGGCTGGCAAAAGAAATCGCGACCAGAACGAACTGACAGTAGGCCGTCGGTTTGCTCAGCGCGATCCACGGGGCGTAGTTGCGCGCCGCGCCGATCAGGGGAAGAGAGGCCTGAATAATGGCGACAAACAACGCCAGAACCAGTGTAAAATGTCCGAGTTCTGCAGTCATGGAGCTTTAGCCTTGTTCTCTTTCCATTTCCCGGATTTTTTGATCGCTTCGGCGACCTCGGGCGGCATGTATTTTTCATCGTGTTTGGCGAGCACCTCTTCGGCAACAAATTCGTTGCCCTTCAGACGCCCTTCGGCGATGACGCCCTGTCCTTCGCGAAACAGGTCAGGCAGAATCCCCTGGTAGCGCACGGTGATGACGTTGGTCAGGTCGGTGACCCTAAACTCAACGTTGCCGCCATCCGTTTTTTGCAGACTGCCGTCTTCAACCAGGCCGCCGAGGCGAAGGCGCTGGTCAGGTTTTACCTCCTTCACCTTCAGTTCGGTGGGGCTGTAGAAGAACACGATATTGTCCTCGAAAGCGTTGAGAACAAGCGCGGCTGCGACGCCCAGCAGCGCCAGGGCAACAACCACAAAGGTCAGGCGTTTGTGCTTACGTTTCATCTTTTCCCCCGCTTTGGTGCGGATTCAGGTTGGAGAGTTCGGCTTCGGTCGAGGCGACAAACCGGCGGCTGGCGACCCAGATTCCGACCAGCACAATCGCAACGGCAGCGTAAGCGGGCCAGATAAACGCGCCGTAACCGCCCATTTCAAGAAACTCAGCCATTTACCACTTCCTCTGTCACCCGGGGGGCCGTGCCGTGGACCTGGCGCAATCGCAAGGCGCGGATTTTACCGGCGTTGACCTCTCCGCGAATGCGCATCAGCAGGACCCAAACGTAATAGGCCTTGAAGGCCAGGGCCATCAGCAACAACGGCACCAGCATACTGGGATCAATCGCCGGGCCACCCATTTTAACGACGCTGGCGGGTTGATGAAGGGTGTTCCACCAGTCGACGCTGAACTTGATGATCGGCACGTTGATAAACCCGACCAGCGCCAGAATGCTCGACGCCTTGGTGCCTCGCGCCGGATCATCGAAGGCGTTCTGCAGGGACATGTAGCCCAGATACAGGAAAAACAGGATCAGCACAGAAGTCAGGCGCGCGTCCCAGACCCACCAGGTCCCCCACATGGGTTTACCCCAGAGCGAACCCGTCAGCAGGGCCAGAAACGTGAACCCCGCGCCGACCGGCGCCGTCGCCCGCGCCGCCAGGTCCGCCAGCGGATGTTTCCAGATCAGCCCCACCGCCGCCGAGACGGCCAGGGCGGTGTAACAAAACATCGCCATCCAGGCGGCGGGCACGTGCACATACATGATCCGCACGGTCTCGCTTTGCTGATAGTCAGCGGGCGAACCAATCAGTCCGTAATAAAGCCCTGCCGCCAGAAACAGCAAGGTTGCACCGGCCGCCCACGGCTGAATGACGGCGGCGAGTTTCAGAAATCGGGTTGGATTTGCAAATCTGTGAAACATGGTACTCAAGATGGTTATTGGGGGACGAGGGCGCAAGTCTGTTGTCATTCATATACGGTCAGCGGGCGATTATTTCCTTGATCTAGCTCAAATCAGATGCAGGCATGACTTTACCTATGTTTCCAGGGCCTGCCGGATCGCTCCGGCGCCTGCCCACGGGCAAAGCGGCAGGGCGGCGACCAGTATCCCGGCTAAAATCATCAGATGAGACTTGACCGGAAAGCCGCTCATGGCGGCATCAACCGCACTGACGCCAAAGATCAGAACCGGGATATACAGGGGTAAAACCAGCAGGGACAGCAAAACCCCTCCCCGTCGGGAGCCCAGAATAAGCGCCGCGCCGATGGCTCCGATCAGGCTCAGACTTGGGGTGCCCAGCGCCAGCGACAGGACCAGCATCCAGAACCCGCTGGCGGGCACATTCATGAAGATCGCCAGCAATGGTGTGGCGGCAATCAGCGCCACCCCCGTTGTCAGCCAGTGAACGGTTATTTTGGCCAATACGGTGATTTCAAGGGCCATCGGCTGCAACGCCAGGAGCTCGAGAGAACCGTCCTCGAAATCGGTCTGAAACAGGCGTTCCAGCGACAGCATGGCGGCGAGCAGGGCGGCAACCCAGATCACCCCGGCGCCAATGCGGGCCAGAATGTTGGGTTCCGGTCCGACGCCAAACGGGAACAGGATGACGGCGAGGACGAAGAACATGATGACCATCACGTTGTCCATGCCCTGGCGCATGGACAGCTTCAGGTCGCGCCTGAGGACACTCGCAAATCGCTTCATGCGGCGGCCTCTGACAGCTGGAATGCGTCAAGGTTCAGTGTTGTTGCGTCGTCAAGGCCAATATCGGCGTGAGTCGAAGTGATAACCATGCCGCCGCCACGGCGGTGTTCCCCGATGGCCGCCTCAAGGGCTGTGATCGCATCGGCGTCAAGCGCAGTGGTCGGCTCGTCCAGCAACCACAGCGGCGCCGGCGCGGCGACAATTCTCGCCAGATTGACCCGGCGTTTCTGTCCGGCGGAAAGAAACCGTCCCGGAACATCGCTTAAAAAGCCGATCCCGAAAACCTCCATCGCCCTGTCCGCATCGTAACCGTCACCGCGAAGTTCACTCCAGAAGGCGATATTTTCGCGCACGCTCAGGACCGGTTTGACGGCATCCAGATGGCCAACGTAGTGCAGGCGCTGATTGTGCAGCTCAGGTTCGTCAAGGATGTTTTCTCCGTTCCATGACACCCGTCCTTCCTGGGCTTTCAGCAACCCGGCCATCAGCCGCAGCAGGGTCGATTTGCCGCTGCCATTGTGGCCACGCAGGACCAGTGCGCCACCATCGCTGATGTCAAACGCAAGATCGGTAAAAACAGTGCGTTCGCCCCTGAAACAAAGCAGGCCGGTGCCGGAAAAAGTCGTCATGTCGGTGCGAAGACTAGAACATTATCCCGTCGAATAAAACCGTTGAGATGCCCTTTGGAGGTATGCTCGCGTGATTTTCAGACGTGAGAGTGACGGCCCCTTTCCGGCGTGATCGGTTGCGGCCTCATGGATATCAGGCGGCTTTCTGTTCGCGGTCTTTTGTCTTTGTGTCGCCAGCAAGATAGTCGCGGGTCAGCGGCACCGCGTCCTGGCGTTTACTCAGTTGAATCTGGTAAACGACGTTTTGCAGATGACGGAACGACATTTCGCTGGCGGCCAGATAATATTCCCACATTCGACAGAAGCGCTCGTCATAGAGCGCGGCAATCGCGCTGCGGTTCGTCATGAACCTGTGCCGCCAGCGTTGCAGCGTGGTGGCGTAATGGAGACGCAGGATTTCGATGTCGGTGGCGACCAGATTCATTTTTTCGGTGACCCGGACAATTTCCGATAACGCCGGGCTGTATCCGCCGGGGAATATGTATTTGCGAATCCACGGGTCGGTTTGTCCCGGACCGTTGCTGCGGCCAATGGTGTGCAACAACGCAACGCCGTCCTCTTTCAACAGCTCACGCACCTTGGCAAAGAAGCTCGGATAATAGGTCACACCCACGTGCTCGAACATGCCGACCGAAACGATGCGGTCATATTGGCCCGTGTGCTCGCGGTAATCCCGCAGATGGAAGCGTACCCGGTCTTCCAGTCCGGCCTTCCGCGCTTTCTCGCAGCTGGCCTGAAGCTGTTCGCGAGACAGCGTCAGCCCATCAACCTGGACGCCGTCTGCGGCCAGGGCCAGATGTAGCGCAAGGCCACCCCAGCCCGAGCCGATATCAAGGATACGCTGACCCGGTTGCACCAGCAGTTTGTGTTCGATCAGGCGTTTCTTGTTGCGCTGGGCCTGTTCAAGGCTGTCCTCCGGGGAGGTGAAATAGGCGCAGGAATATTGCCGGTCGGAATCCAGGAACAGGTCATATAGTTTGGCCGACAGGTCATAGTGGTGGGCGACATTCTTGCGCGATCTCGATACTGGATTGAACTGATGCAACCGCCGCACAAGGCGGTCACAAAAGTAGGTGAATTTATTGAAGGCGTGCCAGTCAACAATTTCAACATTACGACCGATCAGAGCCAGGAGATCATAGATATTCCCGTCCTCTACGGTCATCGTGCCGTTCATATAGGCTTCGCCAGCCGCCATCTGGGTCCGCAGAAACAGGCTGTAATGCAGCTTGGGGTCATGCAGTCTGACCGTAAGACCCGGCAAACTGGGACCAGGCGTGCCAAACTGATGCGCTCCGCCCTGGGCGTCGATAACGGTCAATGAGCCAACCCTGATCAGGTGGTTCAGCATCCTCGCTAACAACATGATGTCAAATCCGGACCGGTTTCCTTTATTCGTTCAGAAAATACTGGTATCGGACCGCTTGCGGTCGGCACTCCTGATCGGCAGCCCGGTCGGACACCTTTACACTTTCACCTCTACAACTTCTCGAATAAAAAGTCTATGCGTTGCGTCAGGTTCCGCTAATCAGCAGCGCCGGGCTGATCCGCCGGTATGACAATGGGTTCCAAAAAAAAGGCGGTCGGACTTTCGAGAGCCCGACCGCTAGTGTCGGCGCTATGCGCCGATAAGGGGACCAGAGAGGGGGGTCTCTGGATATAGACGAGGAGGTCTATGCTCTTAATCTGCACCTCAATTGTGGCAACTTTATGGGCGATCTAAGGTAAAATTAAGGCAGATCAGTCAAATTTGCGGATGTCGTCGATGACAATGCCATCATTGGGCAGGCTGCCGGGTTCGGCAAAACCGACGTCACCGCGCAGTTTACAGACGGCCTGGATGGTCTCGACGATTTGACTGGCCAGGGCGTTCTGGCTGCCGACGATGGCGTCGGGGTCTTCGACTTCGCAACTCAAGGTCATGACGTCGGTGCCGTCACGCTGATCAATCACCAGCCGCGCCTTCAGGATTTCGGTATGGCGTTTGACCACATCGGCGATCTGGGCGGGGTGGATAAACATCCCCTTGACCTTGGCGGTCTGGTCGGCCCGACCCATCCAGCCTTTCAGGCGCATGTTGGTACGCCCGCAGGGACTGGCCCCCGCCATTATCGCCGACAGATCGCCGGTGCCAAAGCGGATCAGTGGATATTCAGGCGCAAACAACGTCGCCACCACTTCGCCAACTTCGCCTTCGGGCACCGGGTCGTTGGTGCCGGGACGGACAATTTCAATGATCAGGCCTTCATCAACAATCAGCCCTTCGCGGGCATCGGATTCATAGGCGATATTGCCGAGGTCAGCGGTGGCGTAGATCTGCTGGCAATTGACCCCCTGGTCCTCGATTTCCTTGCGCAGCCCCGGGAATAGGGCTTCGCCGCCAACGATCGACTTGCGCAGTGATGAGATGTCCTCTCCCATCTCGATGGCTTTGGCCAGAAGGATTTTCAGGAACGACGGCGTGCCGGCGTAGGCGGTCGGGCGGATGTCGGCGATGGCGTGGACCTGAAGTTCGGAATTGCCCACACCCGCAGGCACGACGGCGCAACCGATTTCGGCGGCTCCCGTCTCCATCATCACACCGGCCGGGGTCAGGTGATAGGCGAAAGTATTGTGAACGATATCGCCTTTGCGAAAACCCGCCGCATAGAGCGCGCGCGCCGTGCGCCACCAGTCGTCGCCATAGCCTTCAGGGTCGTATATAGGACCCGGAGACTGAAAAATGCGTTTGAGTTTTCCCGGTTCCGCCGCCGTCAATCCACCCAGAGGGTAAGCTTTCTTCTGAATTTCGATGAGGTCGCTTTTGCGGGTGACCGGAAGGCTGGCAAGGGTTTGGCGGCTGGAAATTTGCGTCGGATCGACATCTTTCAGGATAGTGCCGAAATAGGATGAATTTGTTTTGGCGTTAGCTATCTGAGCGCCAAGCGCGGCAAACAGTTTCGACTCGCGTTCGTCTGACGACCGTGTCTCCAGATCGTCAAAATAGGTGTCATTTGGGGACATGAAAAAAATCCGGATATGATTGAATTAAAGCCAGCGTTTGCGGCGGCGATAGTGTTTGACGTCGCGGAAACTTTTGCGTCCGCCGGAAGACAGGCCGAGATAGAACTCTTTCACGTCTTCATTTTCGCGCAACGACGCGGCGTCCCCGTCCATGACCACACGGCCGTTCTCAAGGATGTAACCGTATTCCGCATAACGAAGCGCCGCCATCGTGTTCTGTTCGGCAAGCAGGAAGCTGACGCCCTCTTTTTTGTTAAGATCGCTGACGATTTCGAAAATTTCTTCGACCAGTTGCGGCGCCAGTCCCATGGACGGCTCATCCAGCAAGATCATGTGGGGGTTGGCCATCAGGGCCCGACCGATGGCGGTCATCTGTTGCTCGCCGCCCGATGTATACCCGGCCTGCGACGTGCGCCGTTCTTTCAGGCGCGGGAAATAATGATAAACTTTTTCAAGTGAGTCGGCGATGGCCTTGCGCCCGTCGCGCCGTGTATAGGCACCGGTCAGCAGGTTTTCTTCGACCGTTAGATGTTCGAAACAGTGGCGGCCTTCCATCACCTGGATGACGCCGCGTTTAACCAGGTCATTGGGGCTCATGGAGTCGACCCGTTCGCCGGAAACCTCGATAGAGCCTTTGGTGACCTCGCCGCGTTCCGCACCCAACAGGTTCGAGATCGCTTTCAGCGTGGTTGTCTTGCCTGCGCCGTTGGCGCCGAGGAGGGCGACAATGCCCCCCTCGGGAACCTCCAACGATACCCCCTTCAACACCAGGATGACGTGATCATAGATCACCTCAATGTTGTTGACGGTGAGAAGGGGGCGCGCCGTTTCGATTGCCCCCGCTTCTTTAAGAGCGGTTTCGGAAGTCATCGGATTAATTGCAACTCCGTGGCGTGATTTTGTTTTCCTTGGCGTAAGCTGCGGCATCGGCTTCGACCATGGGCCGAACGATGTCACGCATGGGCTTCAGCCATTCCTTGGTCAGGGTCCATTTCGATCCATCCCACTTCTGGAAGCCAACGGCACCCATGGTTTCATGGTCTGCACAGCTGATTTTAACGGGCTGCGTGAAACCGGCCATGCCAAGCCGTTTCAGATCGGCTTTTGTGATGTTCAGATTTTCAAGACCCCACCGGACCTGTTCGCCAGTCAGAGACTTTTTACCATATTTGCCTTGTGCGGTACGAACGGCTTCAGCACCAAACATGGCGTTTGCTAATGCGCGGTTATAAAGAACCTCACCAAATTTGTTTTCTTTGGCTTTGGCTTCATCACCGTCATAAACGTATTTGATAATGTCTTTGTGAACCTGCCAACTGGTGCCTGCGCCATGATAGGTGGTTGAGGTATACCCAGCGGATTTTGCACCTGTCGGGAGAACATCAGCATCGGAACCGGACCACCAGTTACCAACGAAGCGATCCATGTTGAATCTGATGCTAACAGCTTCCTTGATGGCTACCTGGTTCATCACGCCCCAGCCGGACATGTATATCCAGTCTGGCTTTTTGCGCCTGATCTGCAGCCACTGGGCTTTCTGTTCCTGACCCGGATGATCAACCGGCATCAGTGTCAGTTTGATCCCATACCGCTTGGCAAGGGCTTCCAGTGTCGGATTGGCTTCTTTGCCATAGGCCGAGTTATGGAACAGATGAACAAGTTTCTTGCCGGCAAGCTTGTCATAGCCGCCTTCCTGACGGGCCATATATTTGATGAAGGATGATGCCTGACTCCAGTAAGTTGCCGGCGGGTTGAATACCCATTTAAATACGCGACCATCAGCTGCGGAAGTGCGGCCATATCCCATCGTCAACAGCGGAACACCGTCAACTGCGGATTTTGGGATTAACTGGTAGGTAATGCCGGTTGAATAGGGATTAATCAGCGATGCACCGGTCGGACCCTTGTTTTTGAGCTTTTCGTAGCACTCAACACCCAGCTTGGTGTTGTATTTGGTTTCGCATTCTTCAAACGTGATTGTGACACCACCGATGCCGCCATCGCGCTTGTTGAGCATGGTATAATAGTCACGGAACCCGTTGGCGAGCGGAATGCCACTTGGCGCGTATGGACCGGTCCGATAAACCAGCATTGGAAAGAACTGCTCGGCCGCGACCGCGACCTTGGCTTCCATTATTCCGGTAACGCCAGCGGCGATCCCGGCGGTAGCCAGAATGAGATTACGGATATTCATGGTTTCTTCTCCCTTTGGTTTCTCCCTAGTGGTCAATTGAACCAGCCTGGGTTCTTATGACCTTAGCACGCCCGACAAAACTGGCAAACGTGCATCCCTTTTGGACCTGTTCCCCGGTTTAGTAGGGGAACGGCCACTGTCTCAGTTTCTCCTTAACAATCTGCCACAGCCGGGCCAGCCCGTGCGGCTCGACGATCAGAAAAAATACGATGAGGACGCCAAAAACAATTTCTTCCAGATGCTTTGAAATATCCGTCGCGATGTGCAGGCCGATCATCGGTGGGAAATTGGTTAGGAAAATCGGCAGCAGGGTGATGAAGGCGGCACCCAGGATCGACCCCATGATTGATCCCAGCCCACCAATGATGATCATGAACATGATCTGGAAGGACAGGAAGATATCGAAAGCTTCCGTTTCGGCACTTCCCAGCCAGACAAAAATGTACAGCGCGCCAGCCACGCCGCAGTAAAAAGAACTGATGGCAAAGGCCAGCAGTTTGGTCTTCAAAGGTTCGATGCCGATAATTTCAGCAGCAATATCCATGTCGCGGATCGCCATCCAGGACCGTCCGATGCGCCCGCGCACCAGATTTTTGGCGGCCATGGCAAAGACAACAAGGAACGACAAGGAGACGTAATACCGCGTCGTCGCCGATGCTTCCGGGCCGGTGATCAAAATCCCGAACAGTTCGCGCGGCGGTGCCGTAATGGTGCCGGACGGGTTGTCGTTGTAGAACCAGCCAACCTTGTTAAACAGCCAGAGGATAAAAAACTGGGCGGCAAGTGTTGCAACCGCCAGATAGAAACCCTTGATGCGCAGGCTCGGAATACCAAAAACAATGCCGACGCCGGCGGAAAACAGACCGGACATGGCAAAAATGACAACAATGTTCATATCCGGAAAAGCCGTGCAGATCTTGTAGGTGGCATAAGCCCCAATGGCCATAAAGGCTCCCGTGCCCAGGCTGACCTGCCCGGCGTACCCGGTCAGGATGTTCAGACCAATAGCGGCAAGCGCGTAGATGAACAGTGGGATCAGAATGGCCTGCATCCAGTATTCGTTGGCGATCATCGGGATGACGACAAAAGCTGCGACGAGGATCAGTCCTAAAAACCAGCGATCCTGAATGATCGGGAACAAGCCCTGATCGGTTTCATAAGTTGTTTTGAGTTGCCCGGCTTCACGATAAAACATCCGCCTATACCCTCTCGATAATTTTTTCGCCGAACAGGCCCTGCGGGCGGAACATCAGGAAAGCCAGCGCCAGCATGTAGGCGAACCAGCCTTCGATAGCGCCGCCAAAGGCCGGTCCCCAGTAAATTTCAGCAACTGTTTCGCCAACCCCGATAATCAGGCCGCCAATGATGGCCCCCGGGACCGAGGTGAAACCGCCAAGGATCAGCACCGGCAGGGCCTTCAGGGCAATCAGCACAAGTGAAAACTGCACGCCGGATTTCGCCCCCCACATGACCCCGGCGACCAGGGCGACGATACCGGCGACCGCCCAGACGATGATCCAGATGGTTTTCAGCGGAATACCGACGGACAGGGCCGCCTGATGATCATCGGCGACGGCGCGCAGGGCGCGACCGACGGCGGTGTACTGAAAGAACAGGGCCAGGACGGTGACCATAACAGCGGCAATGACCGCCGCCGAAATATCAAAGGTGTTCAGCAGCATCGGGCCGAGTTCAAAGGACTGATCCGGGATGCCGATATCCAGTACCTTGACGTCCGATCCCCAGGCAATCTGGCCAACGCCTTCAAGGATGAAGTTGAGGCCGATGGTCGCCATGAACAGGATAATACCTTCCTGATTGACCAGATGGCGCAGCATCAGGCGTTCGATCGCCCAGGCCAGGATAATCATGACGCCGATGGTCATCAGAATGGCGAGAACGACCGGAACGCCCTGTTCCATGAAACCGACCAGGGCCAGCGCAGCGAACAGCACCATCGCCCCCTGGGCGAAATTGAACACACCGGAGGCCTTGAAAATCAAAACGAACCCAAGGGCGACCAGCGAATACATGACCCCTGTGAGCAGGCCGCCGATGACAACTTCCATCAGAAAGGCCGGACTGTCGGCCATGTCGAGGAAGGGGAGAACAAATACTGCTTCTAGAAATTCCATGTCCGTGCCCCTTATTCGTGCGTAACGCCAAGATAGGCATCAATGACATCCTGATTGGCGCGGACTTCATCGGGGATTCCGTCAGCCAGCATTTTCCCGTAATCAAGCACCACGACGCGATCCGAAATATCCATAACCACGCTCATGTCGTGTTCGATCAGGACAATGGTGGTGCCAAACTGATCGTTCACGTCCAGGATGTAGCGGCACATGTCTTCTTTTTCTTCATGGTTCATACCGGCCATGGGTTCATCAAGAAGCAACAGGTCAGGTTCCGCCGCCAGGGCGCGCCCCAGTTCGACGCGCTTCTGCAATCCGTAGGGCAGGCGGCCCACGGGGGTCTTGCGAATGGCCTCGATTTCAAGAAAATCGATGACCTCCTCGACGACCTTGCGGTGTTCCATTTCTTCGCGCTGGGCGGGTCCGAAATACAGGGCCTGCATGAGGAAGTTCTGCTTCATCTTCAGGTTGCGCCCGGTCATGATGTTGTCGAGCGTTGACATGCCTTTAAACAGGGCAATGTTCTGGAAGGTCCGGGCGATTCCCTGGGCAGCGGCTTTGTGGGTCTGCATCTGTTTGCGGGTTTCACCCTTGAACGTGATCTGGCCTTCCTGTGGATGATAAAATCCATTGATGCAGTTCAGCATGGAACTTTTGCCGGCGCCATTGGGGCCGATGATAGAGCGGATTTCTCCCGCGCGAACGTTGAAGCTGATGTTGTTGAGGGCTTTGACGCCGCCGAACGACAGGCTGATGCCTTCAACATTCAGCAGGACGTCCCCGATGTTTCTGTGGTCTGCCATATGCGGTGTCTTTCGCCTTACTCTGCCGCCGCCCGCGGGGAAGCGGGCGCGATTGTCTTGGTGTCACGGATGACAACGTCTGCCTTGACGGTATCCGTGCGGCCGTCTTCGAAGGTCACCACGGCTTCCACTGGGCAACTGGTTTTGCCGGAATAAAGGGCCTCGATAAGCTCGCCGTATTTTTCAACGATAATATTGCGCCGCACTTTTCGTGTTCGCGTCAGTTCGCCGTCGTCGGCGTCGAGTTCCTTGTGCAGGATCAGGAAGCGACTGATCTGTGATGAGCTGAGGTTTTCATCTTCCGCCAGATCACGGTTGACCTGTTCGACGCAGTCCTGAATCAGGTCGTAAACCGGCACCTGACCGGCCAGATCGGTGTATCCGCTGTAGGCCAGGTTCTTGCGTTCCGCCCAGTTGCCGACTGATTCCAGATCGACATTGATAAAGGCGGTGACGTTGTCGCGCTCGTGGCCGAAGGTGACGGCTTCTTTGATATGGGGGAAGAACTTGAGCTTGTTTTCAATGAAGTTGGGGGCGAACATGGCGCCGTTGTTCAGTTTCCCCACGTCCTTCGACCGATCAATGATGCGCAGGTCGCCATCGGCGTCTATATAGCCGGCATCACCCGTATGGACCCAGCCATCGTCGGTCTTGGTTTCGCGGGTGGCCTCTTCGTTCTTGAAATAGGACTGGAAAACGCCGGGCCCTGAGAACATGACCTCGCCATCGTCTTCGATGCGGACATCGACACCTACCGCGGGTTTCCCGGAGGTGTCGGGGCTAACCTCGCCATCGCGCTGGATGGTGATGAAGACGGAAGCTTCGGTCGAGGCGTAAATCTGTTTCAGGTTCATGCCGAGGGAGCGGTAAAAGACAAAGATATCCGGGCCGATGGCAACGCCGCCGGTATAGGCTAGGCGAATTTTCGACAGCCCCAGAACATTTTTCAGCGGACCATAGATGATCAGGTTGCCCAGCGCATAAAGCATCCTGTTGGCGAACGATACCGGCTTGCCGTCGAGAATATCGAGGCCAACGTCTTTCGCCACTTTCATGAAGTATCTGAACATCCACTGTTTGACGCGGGCGGCGTCTTCGATGCGAATCATCACCGTGGTCAGGATGTTTTCGAAAATCCGCGGCGGCGCAAAGAAATACGACGGGCCGATTTCACGCAAATCGTCGAGCACCGTATCGCTGCTTTCCGGGCAACTGACGCAATAGCCCGAAACATAGGACTGGGCGATGGAGAAGATGTTGTCGCCGATCCAGGCCATCGGAAGGTAGGCCAGAATTTCGTCCTTGTCGGTCAGGCCTTCAAGTTCAAGGTTGTTCCGGCCGGTCTCGACCATGTTGTTGAAGCTGAGAATAACGCCTTTCGGGCGTCCGGTGGTGCCGGAAGTATACAACATGGTGCAGGTGTCCGCGCCGGTTTGTTCGGCCACGGACCGATCAAAAAAGTCGGGATGTTCCTGGTCGTATTTGCGCCCCTGTTCCTGCACGGCGGCGTAGGATTCCAGGAAATCCTGATCGTAATGCAGCATGCCGCGCGGATTGCTGTAAACGATGTGCTGAAGATGCGGCAGGCGGTCTTTGATTTCGAGAAGTTTGTCAACCTGTTCCTGGTTTTCGACAACCGCGAATTTGGCTTCGGCATGTTCGTAGATGTAATGAATCTCGTCAGCCACCGAGTCCTGGTAAACCGGCACCGGAATTGCGCCAATCGCCTGAACGGCGGTCATCGCCCAGTAAAGGTGCGGGCGGTTGTCGCCACAGACGCAGACCGTATCGCCGCGTTCAACGCCTTGCGATTTCAACCCGAGTCCCAGCGCGCGGACCTCCTGGGCGACCTCCGCCCATGTCCAGGTCTGCCAGATGCCTAGATCTTTTTCACGGCTCGCCGGCCGCTGGCCGCGAACACGGGCATTTTCGAGTAACAGTTTGGGGAAAGTATCACATTTCCCCGAAGACGCTGCGCCACCAGCCATCAATCATCTCTCCCTTTGGGGGTCATGCGAACCCCTCGAAACGTTTTCCAGCCTCTGCTGTTTATGGGTCCTGTTCGGGCCGGTTTTTCCAGCCTCATATTACGACGGACTTAAAGGTTCGTAGTCAAGAACTCAGGGAGGGTCAAGTGGAAGTTTACGTAAACGTCAACTTGAGAAAGGTCAATTTACCGTGAAGGCCGCGGTCAGGGTGCGCGCGCGGAAGAAAGACGTGGGTTTGCGTCGAAAGTCCTGCCAAAGTGGGTGCCGCCGGACTGTCCGAGCACACGTCAATCTGAAGCCGGAAGTGTTACAAAAAACGTACTGCCGACCCCGATTTCGGTTTCAAAATCAAGTGTTCCACCCATGCCTTCAGCCAAAGCCTTGCTGATGGTCAGGCCGAGACCGGTGCCGCCATGCTGGCGTGTTGATGAAGAATCAAGCTGGGTGAACTGTTCAAAAATCCTGCTTCTGAATTCTTCTGGGATGCCCGGACCATAGTCCCTGACCCGCACAGATACTTCACCGCCATCTTGTTCAACGGAAATTTCCACCTCACTGCCGGGACTCGAAAATTTGGCCGCGTTGGACAGCAGGTTGTTCAGTATCTGTTCAAATCGGTGTTCCTGAACGTTGGCGCGGACTGGAACGCCTTCGTCTTTAAAGTCGAAATTGACCGATTGTGTCTGCGCATAACCCTGAAGATCTTTCACGATGTTCGACGTGAGGGTGCGGATATCGTGGTCGCGGGTTTCGATGACCAGCGTTCCCGACAGGATTTTTTCGTAATCCAGCAACTCATTGACCAGGCGAAGCAAGGCGTCGTTGTTGCGGATGGCGATCTCCAGAAGTTCCCGCCCTTCATCGGAAAAATCTTCCGCCAATACGGAGTTCAACAGCCCCAGGCTGCCCAATGAAGATGTCAGCGGTGTTCTTAATTCGTGGTTCATGGCGGCCAGAAACTCGGACTTTGACTGGCTGGCGCGTTCCGCCTCAATCACCGCACGATTGAGTTGGGCGTTGAGGGCTTTAAGTTCGGATGTCTTTCTTTCGACCTCGTATTCGAGAACAAGTTCCTTTTCGCGCATTCCCGTCAGGCGTTTGGCTTCGATTTCGTTCATGATGGTTTTCGACGATTCATAAATGTCGAATTCCACGAACATGTTTTTCGGGTCATGGGAAATCGCCATTTCATCGGCCCAGCAGTTTATTTTCAGGGCCTGGCTGAAAATGCCGATGATCTTGCCCTGGATGAAGGGGCAGCCCCAGCGTTCGGGCAGGTCCTTTTGCATGATCAGTTCCCAGGTGTTGGACACCCGGACGCGCGCCTTCCTGGACGGCAGGTCAAAGTGCAGCAGCTCAAAAGCGCCCCAGCCCGCCGATGAAACCGCAGCCCCCCATTTCAGGAACCCTTCTTCGAAGGAGTCGCCCAGCACCGTGACCATGGCATGGTAGTCTTCTTCCGTGCCGGTGCTGGCGGACTGGGCGACCAGCAGGCGGAACAGGTCGTGGCCGACTTCATCCGCCAGCGGGCGGAGCATCGTCATCAGAGACGGGTTGATCCAGAACAGGACTGCCGGCAGACCAAAAAACGTAAATGTGCCGTTATCGATATCCCACTCGATATCGACGCCATTTATGGTGATCGAGGTTTGGTCCGTCACTTAAAATCCGTTCCAGATTGCGGAGCCGGGTATCAACCAGCGTCATTTTATCAACACTTTATGAAAAATGTAACTGACATGCCATGATATGCCACACTTTTTTTGCCATCGTCTGGTTCCCGGACAGCAGGTGGGGTCGGTTCGCCTGGGGGGCCAATCGTATTAACCCTCCTGAACCTGCCTGACGAACAGATCAACCTTGGAGTTCAGAATTTCGGATTGTTGGGATAACTCGGCTGCCGCCGCGTTAATCTGTTTGGCGGCGGCTCCGGTTTCACTGGCGCCCTGGGTCACCACGCCAATGGTCGAAGACACCTCGCCAGTGCCCGCCGCCGCCTGTTCGACGTTGCGGGCGATTTCCCTGGTCGCGTCGCTTTGTTCCTCAACAGCAGCGGAAATACCCGTGGCGATCTCGTCGATTCGGGTGATGGTCTTGCCGATCGCCTGTATTGCGGTAACCGATTCTCTTGTCGCCGCCTGAATGCTACCGATCTGAGCGCCGATCTCTTCGGTTGCCCGGGCCGTCTGGCTGGCCAGGTTTTTGACTTCGGAAGCGACAACGGCAAAGCCCTTACCTGCCTCTCCGGCGCGCGCCGCCTCGATGGTGGCGTTAAGCGCCAGCAGGTTGGTTTGATCGGCGATGTCGGTGATCAGGGCGACCACTTCGCCGATTTTGTTGGCGGCCATCGCCAGGCCCTGAACTTTCTCATCGGTCGCCTGGGCGTCCCTGACCGCCGCCGCCGCGATCTTCGAGGACTCGCTTACCTGACGGCCAATTTCGGTGATCGACGCCGACAATTCCTCGGCCGCCGACGCCACGGTCTGCACATTGGCCGATGCCTGATCGGCCGCCGCGGCGACGGTGGTGCTTTGGTTCGAGGTATGATCCGCCGTTGTCGCCATAACTTCTGATGAGGCGTGCAATTTTGTTGCCGCCGAAGACACGCTCTGGACGATGCCGCCGACGCTGCTCTCGAAGTCGTTGGCCATCTTGCTCATTACCTCCTTCCTCGCCATGGCGCTCTTCTCACGCTCTTCGGTGCGGTCGATCCGCGCCTGTCTGGCGGCCAGGGCGTTGTCCTTAAATACCTGAACGGACCGCGCCATCTCGCCGATTTCATCGGTCTGATCCAGAGCGGGCACATCGATTTCCAGATCGCCTCCGGCGAGGTCGTTCATGACTTCGGTCATCGTGACGACCGGTCTGGTAATGCCGCGCACAATGTAAACGACCAGAATTACGGTCACGGCCAAAAGCCCCAGCGTAATGATCATCATGGTCATGAACGCACGTTGAGCGCCGCTTTCAATATCCATCGCCATATCCACAAGGTCCGAAGCAATCCTGTCCTCGACTTTTTTCAGCAGATCGATTTTGGCTGTGATCGTGGCGAACCAGTGGGCGGCGGTGATGCCTTGCAGATCGTTGGTTTGCGGGCTGGCGATGGCGATCTTTCGCATGCGTTGAACTTCGTTGACGTCTTTGCCTGTTACAGTGCTTTGCAGGTAGGCGATCTGGCTGTCCGTCGCATTGATTTTAAAGATGCTGAGGAAAGCTTGCTGCTGGGCGATAAGGTCTACGAATTTCCTGAAAACACCCGGTTTGAACTTGCCGGCGCCGAACCCGGCGCCTCCCATGGCGCGTTCGATCCCGGACCGTTCCTTGCCCTGGAGAAAACTGGTATAGGCGGTGATGGCGCGGGTGATGCGCGGGTCGGTGCTGAGAACGGTCATTTCCTCAACGATGGTCAAAAGCTTGGCGATGGTCGGCGTATAGTATCCGGCCATTTCAGGCACCGTGATTTTCAGTGCCGTGACCGAGCCGCGGGTGCGATCCAGATTCGCCAGGGCGTCCTTGGCGATTTTAATCTTTTTGGCAATATCGCTGCCAAAGCTGGCGGCGTTAAAATTTTTCAGGAAATTAGCCAGAGCCTCCCTTTTCTTGTTGGTGGTCTCTTTTTCAGAGGGAAGTTTGGCCGCAAATTTCCTGCCCTTGGAACTGAGGTAAACGGCGGAAATACCGCGTTCTTTCTGAAGCTCATGGACCAAATCACTAATCACGGGACCCAGAATAGCCAATTCCTTAAGACTCTCCATATTGGATGCGACCTGTTGTTTTTCCACGAGAGTCGTGCCCGCAAAAAAAAGCAGGCCGAGAATTGGCAAAAGCAAAGACAGGGAAATTCGGGTGCCGATCTTCAGGTTTTTCATTTTTTACCTCAGTTTTTGAGCGGTTGCGGGCTGGATGATCGGTGTCGATGCATCCATTCCATCAGGGCAGGGCAAGGGGTTGCGTTGAAGCGTTGGAAACAACAATCTCGCCCGCACCAAACGTTTGTTTGTTCGCGCCTGTCTATGAGGACGATCTCGCATTTCCTGTCACCCCTAGCCAAATTCAAGAGCTTAGAAAAAAAATCTGGAATTAGCTTAATTACAGAAACAACATTTTGTATATGTAAAATATACCGGATATTGTCGCGCCGCAAGAAAAGTGAGGTGTGACGGTGCCGTGAATACCATTAAAAGGTGCGTTCAGGTGGTCGCGCGCGCCAGATATCCAGATATTAAGTGTGCACGCAGGTGTCTCAAGCACGGGTTTGGTGTCTCGAACTCTATTGCGCGTAGGGCTTACAAAGTAGGGCGGAGTCTTGACAGCAACTCGGATCGTTGCGATACAGGCGCATGATCTTTGTTCGTTTCATGTCCAAAAAAATAAAACGGTCCCCTGACCTGGGGAGCAAAGGTCGGCGCATGCTTTAATCAGCAGCCATTAAGGATCGAATTGAACCCCGCCGGTTTGGACGGGGTTTTTTTGTGCTCGTCTCCGGCTTAACAGGAGACAGACAATTATGGAAAACAATCAACTTGCCGTGCGGGGCCTGTGGCTGCCACTGATCACGCCGTTTCTGGACGGCCGACTTGACGAGGCCTCCCTGAGACGACTGGTAAGGCACTATTGCGCCGAGCCGATTGACGGCTTGATTCTTTGCGCGACCACGGGCGAAGGCCTGACGTTGTCGGACGTGGAAGCCGAACGCCTGGTTTCGGTGTGTGCGGCTGAACTCGCCAGTGAACAAAGCGCCCTGCCGCTTTATCTGGGTCTGTCCGGCAGCGATACCCGCAGGCTCGTGGAGACGCTTGAACGTACGGCCCCGTGGCCTGTGGGCGGTTACCTGATCGCCTGTCCCTACTACACACGGCCCACCCAGCACGGCCTGTATCAGCATTTCTCCGCATTGGCGGACAGCACTCCGCGGCCGATCCTGATCTATAACATCCCCTATCGTACGGGCGTAAATCTCGGCAATGAAACGATGTTGCGGTTGGCGGAACGTGAGAATATTATCGGCGTCAAGGACTGCTCGGCGGACCCCGCGCAATCCTTTGATCTGATGCGCCGGCGGCCTTCGGACTTTGTCGTTTTAACCGGTGAAGACACCTTTTTTTATACCGCCTTGGCCCATGGTGCGGAGGGCGGCATTATGGCCTCCGCCCATGTTGAAACATCGGCATTCGCCAACATTCGAAACAGCTTGCTGAAAGGCGATCAGGAAGGTGCATTGTCGGACTGGAACATACTCGCCGCCCTGCCGCCCCTGCTGTTCGCCGAACCGAGTCCGGCGCCGATCAAATACTGGCTGTGGCGTGTCGGTCTGATTGACAGCCCGGAAGTCCGACTGCCGATGGTGCCCGTCTCCGAAGAACTGGCGCGAAGGATTGATCAGGAAATAGCTTAACCAGCGGCACCGGGCTTCGAGCCGGTGATCCACGTCGTCAGCCGGGTGTGAAACAAACATTCTGATAAAGCATCGGTATTTCAATGAGAACTGAACGCCGGGCAGCCTCTCACGGATACCCGTGTTAAACCGGCAAGATGGGGAAAGTGACTGCGGGCAGTTTTATGGATATAGATAAGGTTGTCTAATTGCGCATGACCTTCTCTCCGGATTTTATGTGTCTTGACCGGGTTCATGGTTGTCTCCGAGGTCGACGCGATGTTGGGTTGGCCGCCTCATGATGGTCCCCAGATATCTGTACTAGATATCCGAGAGAAGGAACATCCGATGACGATTGAGACCTTGGGAATTGATTTAAGTAAAACCATCTGCAGTGTTGCTTCGATATCGACAGTGATCGCATGCTCATTGTCGATCAGGTAGTTCAAGCCATAGCCGAACCGCACACGTTTGTTGACCTTTGCGGTCCAGGTCGAAGCAGGGTCGGAGCGGGCCTATTTTTACTTCCGCTTAGCGCTTGAAAGCTGGCATACTCGGGCTACGAAATTATCTTCGGCTTGGTGCCACACGGCAACACTGCGTTAACTCGAACTCCAGACCTGTCCTCAATGAACGTCAACTAGCCAAAAAGTGGGAATAACGGTATAGGAATGTCAAAGCGATTCAACCCTTCGACTATCATCGGCATGATTTCTGGGATGCTCATTGTTGTCGTTGCGATAGGGATGACGGCAAGAGACGCTCTGGTTTTTATCAATATCCCTGGCCTGATCATTGTCTTGGGCGGAACCATTGCTGCCACGTTAATGAGTTTTCCACCTCATTATATTTTGCGGGTATGGCGAAATTTTTTAACCGCCCTAAAAAATGAACGGATGTATGACAAGGATGACGTTGACGAAATCGTTCGTATCGCCAAACTCTGGAATGCGGCACAACTACAAAAAATCGAGGATGTTCTCCACGGCATTCACAGCCCATTTTTGCGAACCGGCGTACAGCTAATAATTGATAATTCACCAATTGAAGACATTATGGATCTTTTGGAGTGGCGGATTGCTCGATTAAAGGCGAAAGAAACAGCAGAGGCCAATGTATTTCGCACAATGGGTAGTTATGCTCCGGCGTTTGGTATGGTTGGAACACTGCTGGGGCTGGTGAATATGCTCTACGATATGAGCAGCGGTGGCTTTGAACAAATCGGCCTGAATATGGCCGTTGCTCTCATTACAACATTTTACGGACTAATATTTGCCAATCTGATTTTCAAACCAATAGCAGCTGTATTGGAAGAAAGAACGAACCAACGAGTACGAACGTTGAGCATGGTTTTAGAGGCTATCCATTTGCTCAGTGAGAAGCGAACTCCGTCGTATATTCGCGAAACTCTATATTCCTTTTTGGCCGAATATGAAGACGAGCTGGATGACAGCGGACCGCGCCGCCAAGATACGCTGAAGAAAATGTCATGAGTGAAGTAATTCCTGAGAATATAAAATCTTTTTCAGAAGACCCCCAATCTCGGAAGCCTCGTCGTAAACGTCAGTCTGTGCTTGAAAGTGCCGCCGAAGGGCCAGGTGAAGAGTGGATGCTCACTTACATGGATACGGTAACGCTACTCGTTACTCTTTTTGTTATGATTTTAAGTTTTGCCAGTTTTGATGCAGAAAAATATAAAAATTTTTCACATGGCATGAGCCTAGCCAAATATGGCTCGGGAATAATGATGGGCTCGCTCGGCATTAGAGAAAATGTGGGGGATAAAAAACAGCCCATCCCTTTACCCACTGTTATACCACCGAGCCCAGAACCGGCCTCTGATGCTGAACCAATGACACAACAGGGAAATATGCTCACAGACTTACAAGATCAAATTACTCATCAAGGATTGGAAAAAGAAGTTCTGCTTCGTGAGCGCGAAGGCACTGTTGAGATGGAGATCAATGAAAGCGTTCTTTTCCCCGCCGGCAGCGCGGAGCTGTCAGAGTTGGGATTATCCGTTTTGGCCCGGTTATCCAATTTGCTAAAATCACATATTGGGACTATTGCGGTGGAAGGGCATACCGATAATTTGCCAATCAAAACAGATTTATTTCCCTCAAACTGGGAGTTGTCCGGAGGTCGTGCTTCATCCGTTGTGCGTCGGCTTATATCAAGCGGAGTTGACCCTCAACAATTACGGATTGTTGGTTATGCAGATGTTCGCCCATTAGCAAATAATGCATCTCCTGATGGACGGCAAAGAAATCGTCGAGTAAATATTGTTCTCGAATTTCCAGCGCCATCTACGCCAAATTAATCATTTTACAGGTGGTCAAACCTCTAAATTCTGCGCATCACATCCTTTATGGATAAGGACTTAGCTTTTTCATAAGCGACATAAATCGGGTCGTGGTGCAGATGAAAGTGCTTAACTATTTCTGGATCAAATTGCGTTCCAGCGCAGTCACCAAGTTCTGCAACAGCATTATCATGAGATCTCTTTTTCAATAGCCAAGCCGCGCTTCGCATTGCATCATATGAATCTGCAATAGCAACGACGCGTGACATAAACGGAATGTCTTCTCCAGAGATACCATTTGGATAGCCGTTGCCATCTGTACGTTCATGATGGCAAAGTACCGCTTGAGATATTTCCGGCGCAGTGAACAGATTGTCGACCATAAACTTGCTGAGTTTTGTATGGTGCTTAATATATTCCTTTTGCACCTTAGTCAGCTTTCCTCTTTTGTCCGTAATCTTCTTGGGTATTCCAAGGAGCCCGATGTCGTGAAGAAGCCCCGCCAGCCAAAATTCTTCGGGCGTAAACCGCTCGTGTTCTAGGACTGTCCCCAAAGCGTGAGACACCTCTGCAACGCAGAAAGCGTGATGAAGGCCTCGTGGGTCTGCCTTATCCAGTGCATTGACCAGAAAGCGTGCGGATACGCTATCCATTCGCGTCAGAATATGCATTTTTTCTAGCGGCATTATCTTGAATCGCTGTCTTCGAATTGAACTCATTAGATTTTAATAGGGGCCGTACCAGATAACTAATTCAAATGACCTTTAACCCATTGTCTTGACGGCTTTAATTGAGCTGCCGGGTCACTGTTGTTAAAACGCCACTCACAGTCCTTCAAAAATAGCCCAAAATGCTCCTTTGGAACACCATTGAACTTGCGCATATGGCGCTTCGCTTGGTTCCAGAAATTCTCAATTCCATTGATGTGATTTGCCTTGTCTGCAAAGAGCCTGGAGTGGTTGATACGGAAGTGTTTGAAGTCAGAAACAACGAGCACGTTATAGCCTCGCCAGCAGTCGGAATAGACAATGCTGTCAGGCACGACTTTGCGCTCAATGATCGGGTATAATGTCGATGACGAAGCATCAGTAATAACCTTCGTGTAGATCTTTCCTCCACGCTTCAGAAGACCAAATACCGGAACTTTCCCCGCCGCACCGCGACCACGCTTCCCCTTCCTCTTGCCACCAAAATAGCTCTCATCAATCTCGATCTCACCGCTGAAAACCGTATCGGTCTCCTGCTCAAGACGATAAGCGATGATCCCACGTGATCTGTAAAAATAATACGCACTGGTTTTAAAGTTCACGCCAACAAGCGACGCCGCATATCTGGCTGTCGTCCCGGCTACAAAATGTTCCAACAGCCGATCCTGCTTATGCTTGCTTAAACGGCTCTTCCTCATCAGCCCCATGATAACACCTTTTATGGGTCAACCTCCGCCGAAATGACGATCTGAAATTACTGACCGTTATGCGTACAATAACGCCATTACTGTAGGGTTTCACACCCTCCCGCACGTGCTCCCTATCGGGTGGAATATTGTAAACGAGCGGTTTTGCAGCTATGAGCCGGTTAGGCCTAGCAGCGAGTTTAAAATCAGTTTATTTTCCTATTTTATCCTTTTTACCTTATTTTTGCCATATTTCTATGATAGTCTCCGTGAAACTGGGAAAGTCCTGTCGGGATTTTGCCAATCTCGCCCTTTGACAGGAGACTTATATGACCGATTCCATCCCTCATCACAAACGCACCGCCGAAGCGATGGCGGCGGAATTGCCGACCACCGGGGCACCGCCGCGGGGGCTTTCCATGGCCAAGCAGATGAAGCTGAAACAGCAGAAGTTTTGTGAATGTTACGTGCATCACGGCAACGCCGCCAGGGCGGCGCGGGAGGCCGGGTATTCGGAGAAAAACGCCAGCCATCAGGGCGGCCAGTTGCTGCGCAATACCAAGGTCCGGGCCTATATCCATGAACTGCGCCAAAAATTTGCCCTGCAAACGGTGTGGGAGATGGAGGACGCCTTCGACAAGCTGGAAATCATTTACGATGGGGCCATGACGACGCAAAATTACCACGCCGCCGTGCGCGCCGTCGAAGCCCAGACGCGGATCAAGATGCAGGCCATCTGCCAGCTGAACGCCGTCGCCACCAGAACCCTGGACGGCGCGCCGGTGCCGGAAGGCGGCATCCTGAAACTGGAAACCGATAACATCCGTCGCTATTCGCGCCCCCATCCCAACCGGGGAGGCATCATGCAGGACATGTCACCGGAGACCTTTATCGGTCCGTCCAATGAGAAATACCGCTGAGCAAGTGGGGATTGGAGGGGGTTTTATGGGGTTTTTAAAATTTTGCAGCGCGGCCTGTTTCCGAAAACCATTGAAGTTCCGGGGTTTTTCCACCCCCGGGTCATCAGCTTGCAAAAATACATGGGGGTTTATGGGGTTTTCTGGGGGTACGCGGAGGATCGGGTCCGGCGCGGGCGGTTGGGGAGCAAGGTTATGCGGTGCCTTGATATAAACATCCCGGATATGGACTTCCCGGAAAAATCGTGCAGATTCCAACCGGGAATTCGCGAATAGCAGGAGACACACCATGCCCGTCACCGGACAAGATACACTGAACACCCGCCGCACCCTTAACGTTGGCGGAAAAGAGTATGATTATTTTAGCCTGAACGCGGCGTCCGCCGCCGGTCTCGGTGATGTCTCCAGGTTGCCGAAAAGCCTGAAGGTCCTGCTCGAAAACATGCTGCGCTATGAAGATGGCCGCACCGTGACCACGGAAGACGCCAAGGCCGTTGCCGGATGGCTGAAAGAGCATCGCTCGAGCCATGAAATTGCCTACCGCCCGGCTCGTGTGCTGATGCAGGATTTTACCGGCGTTCCGGCGGTGGTTGACCTCGCCGCCATGCGCGACGCCATGGCTAAAATGGGCGGTGATCCGAACCGCATCAATCCGCTGTCGACCTGCAATCTGGTGATCGACCACTCGGTGATGATTGACTATGCCGGGACCCCGGACGCCATGGCCAAGAACATCGAAAAAGAGTTCGAACGCAACGGAGAGCGCTACACGTTTTTGAAATGGGGCCAGACGGCCTTTGATAACTTCACCGTGGTGCCGCCGGGAACCGGGATTTGCCATCAGGTTAACCTGGAATTCCTGGCGAAAACCGTGTGGACGCAGGAAGAAGACGGGCGCACCATCGCCATGCCTGATACCCTGGTCGGCACCGACAGCCACACCACCATGGTCAATGGCCTTGCCGTTCTGGGCTGGGGTGTTGGCGGCATTGAAGCCGAAGCCGCCATGTTGGGGCAGCCGGTGTCAATGCTGATCCCGGAAGTGGTTGGTTTCAAGCTGACCGGCACGCCGAAAGAAGGCACGACCGCCACCGATCTGGTTTTGCGCGTTGTTGAAATGCTGCGGGAGAAAGGCGTGGTCGGAAAATTTGTTGAATTCTACGGCTCGGCGCTTGATGAACTGTCGCTGGCCGACAAGGCGACGATCGCCAACATGGCTCCTGAATACGGGGCAACCTGCGGCTTTTTCCCGGTTGACGCCGAAGCCCTGAAGTATCTTGAACTGACCGGGCGCAGCCGCGACGACATTGCCCTGGTTGAAGCCTACGCCAAGGAGCAGGGGTTCTGGCGCGACGCCAATTCCGAAGACCCCGAATTCACGGCGACGCTGGAGCTTGATATTTCCACCGTCGAACCCGCCATCTCCGGCCCCAAGCGCCCGCAGGACCGCATAAATCTGTCCAGCTCCGTTCCGGCTTTTGCCGATACCCTGAAAACCATGGCTGGTGTCGATGCGCCGCGCAGTCAGGATGTTGACGGCGTGGACTATACGTTCTCCGACGGGGACGTGGCCATTGCCGCCATTACGTCGTGCACCAACACGTCGAACCCGGCCGTTCTGGTCGCCGCCGGTCTGGTGGCCCGCAATGCGGTTGCCAAGGGCCTTACGTCCAAGCCCTGGGTCAAGACGTCGTTCGGACCGGGATCTCAGGTGGTTGAGGATTACATGAAAAAAGCCGGGCTTCAGGGTGATCTCGATGCGCTTGGTTTTAACATCGTCGCCTTCGGCTGCACCAGTTGCATCGGCAACTCCGGCCCGTTGGCGGCCCCCATCGCGGCGGCCATCGAGGACGGCGATCTGGTGGCGACGGCGGTGCTGTCTGGGAACCGCAATTTCGAAGGCCGCATCAGCCCCCATGTCAGGGCCAATTATCTGGCCTCGCCGCCGCTGGTCGTCGCCTATGCCATCGCCGGCTCGATGACCACGGATATTATCAATGATCCGCTGGGCGAAGACGCCGACGGCAATCCGGTGTACCTCAAGGATATCTGGCCGACCAATGCGGAAATCGCCGATACGGTCGCCGGGTGCCTGAACCGCGAAATGTTCGAGGCGCGGTACGGAAATGTCTATGAAGGGCCGAAGGAATGGCAGGACATCACCACATCAGGCGGCGGTGTGTTCGGTTGGGAAGACGGTTCTACCTACGTTAAAAATCCACCGTACTTTGAAAATATGGGGGCCGAGCCCAATGACCCGGCGGATGTCATCGGGGCGCGGCCGCTGCTGATCCTGGGGGATTCCATCACCACCGATCACATCAGTCCGGCCGGGGCCATCAAGAAAGACAGCCCGGCCGGTGAATATCTGCTGGAGTATCAGGTGCGTCCGGAAGACTTCAACTCCTACGGTTCGCGTCGTGGCAACCATGAAGTCATGATGCGCGGCACCTTCGCCAACATCCGCATCAAGAACGAAATGGTGCCGGGGGTCGAAGGCGGATACTCGAAACACTACCCCTCCGGGGATGAAGGGGCGGTCTATGACATCGCCATGCGTTACCAGCAGGAAGGCACACCGCTGGTGGTCTTCGGCGGCAAGGAATACGGCACCGGCTCAAGCCGTGACTGGGCCGCCAAGGGCAGCCAGTTGCTCGGTCTGCAGGCGGTGATCGTCGAAAGTTTCGAGCGCATCCATCGCTCCAATCTGGTTGGCATGGGTGTCCTGCCGCTACAGTTCAAGGATGGCGTGACACGCAAAAGTCTCAATCTCGACGGGTCGGAAACCATCGATCTGACCGGCCTCGCCGGTGGCATTTCGCCGGGCATGGATGTGGCCTGCCGAATCTTGCGCGCCGATGGCTCTTCGGAAGAGGTTACTCTGCTGTGCCGGATCGATACCCTGGATGAGGTCGATTATTATCTGCATGGCGGCATCCTGCATTACGTGCTGCGCAACATGATGAATGATGCAACTTAATACAGTTCACTTTTTCCTCACACCCATGTGATTGGCGCGGATGGCGGTGGTCCTGTATCCCTAGGCGATGCAGTATCTAAGAGCATTTATTGTTGCCGCCGTCGCGGTGGTTATAAGCGTCAGCGCCGAGGCCGGGCAAAAGGACCTGACAGTGGTCGAGCTGTTTACCTCGGAAGGCTGCTCGTCCTGTCCACCCGCAGACACGTTTGTTGGTGAGCTCGCTGATCGTGACGACATTCTCGCCCTCGCACTGCATGTCGACTATTGGGATTATATTGGCTGGAAAGACCGTTTCGCCAACCCAAGCTATACCCAACGCCAACGCGATTATGCCAAGCAGTTCAAGCTGCGTTATGTTTATACGCCCCAGGTCGTCGTTGACGGCGCGTTCCAGAGCGTCGGCTCGGACCGTGGACAGGTTCTGGACGCGATTGCCCAGTCCAGAAAATTCAAAAAAATTCCCGTGCAACTGGAGAACTCCGTCGAAGGGATGGTCCTTAAGCTGGCTAAGGCGGAGGTTGGGCAGGTCAATGTCTATTCGGTTTTCTATGACCGGTCCCGCGAGACCGACGTGCGCCGGGGCGAGAACAGCGGGCGCAAGCTTGTCCATGCCAATGTCGTCCGCGATATGACCCGCCTCGCCACGTGGCGGGGGAACCCTCTCGAGATTTCCGTTCCCGCCAGCGCCAACGGTGGCGATGTCTGTGCGGTGATCCTTCAGTCGGTCGCCAGCGGGCAGATCATCGGTGCCGCCCGTCTGGCCCTTGACGGCAAATCATAAAACCTTAACCAAAGTGTAAGTTGGTTGTTTTGGCAATTGCGTAAGGTCCTTCTGCTACCTATCTAATGCGTGGAGGAGGACATCAGGATGTCATCAGCAATACAGGTTTCCGAACAGCTTTCCTATACTCTGGAGCCTCGGCTTTCGGATGTTTTAAATGATCCCGTGATCCATGCGGTCATGGCCCGCGATGGTGTCACCGAGGCCGAACTCCGTTCCGTTATTTGTCGCGCGCAAAAAGGCTTGAGAGTCCGGGCTCGGCGCTGAGATTTCAGCGCTTGCGCACTGGCTCGCGGGTGACGTCGCCAACCCTGTCTAGGCGGACGGCAGGCCCTTTTCCATGATCGACGCCATGCGGCGGACAAAGGCTGACGGGTCGTCAACTTTTTCACCTTCAACAATCCGCGCCTGATCAAACAACAGCCAGGCGGCGTCTTCGATGGTCGTGTTGGGGCCGTCGCTTTTCGACGCGATGGTGTTCAGCGCCTTGATCAGGGCATGACCGGCATTGACTTCGAGCACGCGCGGCGTGTCTTGTTGCAACTGCTTGTGCTGCTTTAGGAGCCGTTCGAGGTGAATGTCCATGTCGCCTTCGTCGGCGACCAGACAGACCGGGCTGTCGGTCAGGCGTTCGGAAACGCGCACGTCCTTGACCCGTTCGCCAAGCGCCAGTTTGAACGACGCCACCAGCGGGTCAACCGTCGCCGATTTTTTCTCGTCCTGCTTTTCGGCATCATCCTTTTTGTCGTCGTCGCCGTCTTTCCCCAGATCGGACAGATCGGCGCCGCCGCGGGTCGCCGATTTAAAGACGATGTCGCCATAGAGGCCAACCGAGGTCACCCAGAACTCATCAACCGGGTCGGTCAGCAACAGGACTTCCACACCCTTGGCTTTGAAACCTTCGAGCTGTGGGCTCAGCGCAACCTGTGCGGCGTCTTCGCCGGTGATGTAGTAGATGGCTTTCTGGCCGTCCTTCATGCGCTCGACGTAGTCTTTCAGGCTGACCAGACTGTCGTGTGTCGTTGATTTGAAACGCACGATTTCCAGGAGCTTGTCGCGGTTCTCGACGTCTTCATAAAGCCCCTCTTTGAGCACAATGCCGAACACGTCCCAGAAGGCCTGAAATTCTTCCGGGGCCTTTTCCGCCTTCTTTTTAAGCTCGGCCAGAATGCGTTTGGTCAGGGCTTTCTTGATCTTGGCCAGGGCCGGGTTGTGCTGGAACATTTCGCGGCTGATGTTCAGCGGCAGGTCTTCCGAATCAACCACGCCCTTGACGAAGCGCAGATAGGACGGCAACAGGCCTTCGCAGTCATCGGTGATGAACACCCGCTTGACGTAGAGCTTGACGTTGGTCTTGCGTTCCGGATTGAACAGGTCCATGGGCTGCATGGAGGGGATGAACAACAGGTTGGTGTAGGACAGCACCCCTTCAATGCGGTTGTGCAACGTCATCCACGGGTCATCAAAGGCATGGGCCGCGTGATGATAAAATTCCTTGTACTGGTCTTCCGTGATATCTTTCTTGTCGCGGGTCCACAGCGCCGAGGCGGTGTTCAGCGTGCGCTCTTCTTCGTCTTTTTGGGTCGGCTCAAGAATAATCGGAATGCCGATGTGATCGGAATAGGTCTTGACGATGTTCTCGAGACGCATGGCCTCAAGGAACTCTTTCTCGTCCTTTTTCAGGTGCAGGATGACATCGGTTCCGCGCCTGTCGCGGCTCGCCTCATCAACCGAAAACTCGCCGTTACCTTCCGATACCCAGCTCGACGCGGTGTCTTCTCCGGCCTTGCGGGTAATCACTTCGATCCTGTCGGAAACCATGAAGGCCGAATAAAAGCCGACGCCGAACTGCCCGATCAGCTCGACGCTGCCATCGACCTTGCCTTTTTTCTTGGCCTCGTTGGCGGCCTTCAGCTGGTCCATGAAGGCCTGCGTGCCTGAGCGCGCGATGGTGCCCAGCGTGTCCGTCAGTTCGCCCCGGGCCATGCCGATGCCGTTATCGGAAACGGTCAGGGTCTTGGCTTTGCTGTCAACGGACAGGCGGATCTGATACTCGCCGACACCATCGGTCAGGGTCGCATCGGTCAGCGCCGCGTAGCGCAGCTTGTCGCAGGCGTCCGACGCGTTGGAGATCAGTTCGCGTAAAAAGATTTCTTTGTGGCTGTAGAGCGAATGCGCCACGATATCGAGGAGCTTGCTCACCTCGGCCTGAAAGGTGAAGGTTTCCTTCGTCATCGTCTGTTAATCCTTCTCATGTTGTCGTTTGTTCCTGATCCGGCCCGCGCCGGATTTACACGCGCCTGATATGGCCTAACATCCCTGATCCCGCAAGTCCTTTGCGGCATGTGGCGCAAGTGCGCCGGGAGCCGCGACCCGCGAAAACCCCCATTTCCCCCCTAAACCCCCATGTTTTCCGCCTCAAACCAAGGTCGCGCCGCCAACGTCACCCCCACCCCGGCCCCCCTCATTTCGCATGGCCAAAATGGGGAGGGAATAAGCGATTGAAATTCCACCATAATCTCCTCCCCCCTTGAGGGGGTGGGCCAGGGGGGGGATCAAAAACCACGCGGCGAAAGTCTCCAAGTCGGTTCAACACCCCCATTTACCCCCATAAACCCCACTCCCACCCCCATGATTTTCCCGAAACACCCCCATATCCCCAGACGCCGAAAGCCCCCCGCCGACCCGTCAGCCGCATGTGTCCTCTGGTTGTCATCAGCTCTGGACTCGCTCATGTGTGTCTCCTGTCGATAGGTGAACCCGACCGAAACCTCCGATGAGGTTCCGGGGTTCAGGGAGTAAAGCATAGAAATGTGGCATAAATATGGTAAAAAGGATAAAATAGGAAAAATATCTGTTTTCTGGTAGCTTTGTCGTTGAGGTTATGGCTGGATGCGGGGACTATCCCCCCGCTCCCTTCATACGCGGACTTGATCCGCGTATTGTTAGCGTACGGGCACCTACACCTTACCCTTGCCGGTTTGATCGTTACCGTGTTGCTCAAACGGTAATAAATGAGAATGTAGTGCCCCCGTTTTCAGGGGCCCACAAAATACATAATGTTAGCACTCAACAGGCACACAGACCGTTGTGAATGAACGGTGGTTCTGCGTTCTGAAAGCCGACCATCGCGCTACCTGCCGTGAAAGGCCATCTCGGGCCGATGTCGTTGAAAAACTCGACTGAAAATGGCGTCTGCTGTGTGGTTGAGGGGCCTAATAATCTGTCAATTTGTGGATTGGCGGGTCAGTATTTCAGTTGGAGGATGCATGCCGCTCTGTCGAATTGGCCCGCAAGGTAGATCCTCGTGGCACCAACGGGGAGAAAACAAGCTGACCGTCGCGCCATGGTCCGTTCTCGTAATGGTAGCTTCTTGCCGCCGGGTCTGACTTCCAGGTATAGACCGCCAACAGAGGTTCGTGGCTCGTTCGAATCTCGTGCCGCTGATCGGGTGTTGTGAAGGCGAGATCGCCCGGCGCGAACCAGCGCGTCGCCTCCTTTCGGTCACGCGACCAAAAAGCTCCGCCGCCCAGCACATAGTAGATTTCGGTCGAGGCGTGGGCGTGTTCGGTATAAGTGACATTTGGTCCGAGCACGAATAGACCGAGCGAGATGTCGTCATTTGGAATATAACCGGACGGGCCGACCAGTTCGCCCGAGGCGAAATTGTCGAGAAATTTCTCGGACCAGTCTGTCCGTTCGTAATAAGTCTCCCACGGTACCAGACCGACACAGGCGCGTAGGGCTTCAAGGACCGGACACAACCCTGATCGCGTCGCTGCGGCGATTGCCGGGCTAAGGTGGGCCAGCCCCGGAACCGATCTGGCGGGCGGATGGTGCCGCCGCGGCACGGTCCAATCCACCGCGGTCAGCAGCCCAGCGAACTCCTCCAGTTCCGCATCCGGTGCGTAGTCCTCGCCCCGCTTCTCCAGATACATCTCGGCGACAGATTCGGCCAACGACCGGATGACGGTATCCATGCTCAGAGCTCCTCCACAATGGTCCGCCGGAATGCGGCGATACCCTCATCGTCGCGCTGGTAGAAGGTCCACTGCCCGCGCCGCTCGGCCTTGACCAGCCCTGCCCGGTGAAGAGCAGCCATGTAGGCCGAGACAGTGGACTGCGACAGACCCGTCCGGGCTTGTATCGCCGAGACGCATACCCCGTTGCGCGCGTCATCATCGCCAGACTGCGAGAAGCTCGTGGCAGGGGTCTTCATCGCGCGCAAGATATCGCGTCGAGTCGGGTTTGAAAGGGCAGCGAAGGCGTCATGTTCATTCATATATCGAGAAATAGCGATTTACCGTTCTAACGTCAAGTGTTCATCATCAAACAGGTGATATCTGGGATATCCAGGTGGGATATCTGGGGATATCTGGGGACACCTTATTTATATCACTTGCATCGTCCTGATCTTTTACGCTCCTCTCCCGAATTAAGGGGACACGATCCCGATCCCTATGGGATCACGTCATGTCCCCATAATTCTAGCGCCTTCAGTTCAGGCGCAATTAGACAATACGATCCGCATCGCTTTGCAAATCGGTCATGTCCCCGCTACTTGGATGCCTCAAGGCGTGGATCACCGGGTCACGCCCGGTGATGACGTGGGGAGAGAGGGAGACGTTGAGGTTGGGAATTAAGGGGATACGATCCCCGGTCCGGGCGGGGATGGATTGTTACTCAAAAATTTACTAAAAACCGTGTATGCTGCCCTACCGGTCTTTTCAGAGATCATCTGCAACAGGAGTGAACCGTGGACGCTCGGAAGATTATTATCGCAACGTCGTTTTTTTCCGCCGTGCTGGTGCTGGGCGTGGTTGTGCCGCTGGGGTTTTTCAGCCTGCAGGCGCTGGACCGGAAAATGGAGGCGGCAAATTCCGAGGTCAGAAGTGTTATCATTGATCTGAAAGCCGAAACCCTGAAGGAAATCCGGATGGTTTCGGAGCAGGCGGCAAAGGGTGTGGCGACAGAAAATGCGGGGGCCGACCCGGTCCTCGTCGCCAGCCTGGAGATGCTGAAAACATCCATCGGCGCGCTTCGAAACGGTCAACAGCAGCTATTTGAAAAAATGAAGCGTCCTCCTGAACCCGTCGCCGCGACCGTCGCCGACGCGGCCTCCGCCGTTGTTCCTCCCGCCGTCCGCCCTGTCGCCTCGCCACCGCCCGGATCAAGAGACGACACCCTGAACCAGACGGTGTTTTTTTCCCTGGGGAAAATTACCGGGCCTGCCATCGACCAGCAGGTCGCGACAATGATGCCGAAAATTGCCGACTACGGACGGAGCGGCACCTGCCTGTCCAACGTCCTCGGCTTCTCCGATACGCTCGGCGGCGACAAGAGCAATCTGGACCTTTCTCAAAAGCGGGCCCAGCACGTCGCTACCCTGTTGCGCGCCCAACAGGTCCCGGTCGGCGAGGTCAAGGGCTGGGGAGAGCGGTGGCTGAAGGTTCTTACCGTTGACGGTATCAAAAACGAACAAAACCGCCGCGTCGTCATCGAAACGGTCTGTGAGCACAAGACACCAAAAAGTTCGGGCGCCGTGTCCTGATTAAGAGGATAGGGCCCCCTTACGTATACCCCACCGGCCTTCCAGAATTAAGGGTCCACGATCCGCAGTCCTGCCGAAATCGGTCATGTTCCCGTAATTCTACTCTCATAAACTGAGGCGCCGTCAGCCTTCGATATCGGTTCGGTCGATGCGATTTTGTAGTCTGTGGATGTCCGACTGGATGTCAAAAATCAGCGCCGATGTCTGTTCATGCAGACTGATGAGGCGGTCAACCTTGACCTTGAGGGATCTCGTTTCCTCGACGTTTTCATCGTTCCGGGAGCTCTCGTCGTCGCCGGTCACCAGCCACGGCAGGGAAACGCCGAGGACGCCGGACAGCGTCGCCAGCTTGTTGCCGCGCGGTTCCGAGCGGTCGGTTTCCCAGTTGCGCACCGTCTTGACCATAACGCCCAGGCGGCGCGACAATTGCGCATCCGTCAGATTGATGCTTTCACGGGCAAGGGTAATTCGTCCACCGAGGGTCACGAGCGTCTCCTAAAAGGGGTTGCGATCACGTTCAGATCATCAGCAGCATAGCCAATCCGGTCCGGTTTTGAAACACTGTCACAATCACGTCACTTTACGTATCGGCTCTTTGCCGCGCCAGGACACGGTTATAGGGTCGTTTATCGCCTGTCTGTTGACCGGCATTTGATGAGAAACTGCGGGAGACTGGATTTGAGGCGTGGGATTGAAGTGTCTGACCTGGTGGATCGTTCGCGCCGACGGACACTGAAGCAGTTGGCCCTGCTGAACCTGCTGCCCGCCCTGTTGACGCCGTCGCGGGCCCTGGCGCGGGTCCTGGCGCAGGCCGGGCCGCCGTCCTTTCAGGGCCACCGTCGCCCCTTTACACAGGTGTCGCCGCCGTATGCGGCGCCGATTACGCCGATGTACACGGCGAACGGCGGTGTCGCCAACCTGCGAAAGTATCGGGACAAGGTCGTGCTGCTGAATTTCTGGGCGACCTGGTGTGCACCCTGCCTGTATGAACTGCCCGCCCTCGACCGGCTGCAACAGGATCTGGGCGGTGACGGTTTCGATGTCGTTACGCTCAACATCGACGCGTTCGAACCAACCAAGGCGGCGCGGTTTTTTGAACGTCTTGGCATTAAAGACCTGCCCCTGCTCTACGACCCTGCTGGTCACGCGCCGCAAGCCTTCAGGCTTCATGACGGTCTGCCGTGGACGTTTGTCATTGATCGTCGGGGCGACGTGCGGGGGTATCTGATGGGGGCGGCGGAATGGGATTCGGAACAGGCGCGGCGGCTTTTGGCCTATTATCTGAACTGAGTCTTCGCGGCCGACTATCCCGGTGGGTTATCGGCGCGTGATCACGGCTGAGCGCGATAGGGGCGGGCGTCGAAGTCCGGCGCGACCTGATCGCCGATGGCCACATAGTCGTAAGGCCCGATGCCCTGAATGTTGAGGAATGTGATCGTCTCCGGCGTCGGGTTATGCGCCAGGTGGGCGCGTTTCGCCGACACCAGAAACCGTTCTCCCGGATGAAGCCGGGTCATCACCAGCGGCATCTTTTCATGAACATCAAGGACCCCGGTGACGGCGAAAAAAAGATCGTCCGTATCGGGATGCATATGCCACGGCACGCATTGCCCCGGCGCCAGAACGATCTCCAGCACGCGAAGGTCGGCGCCTTCCATCAGGGGTTCGATTTTTTCGACGGAAAATTCGGATTCCCAGGGGTGAATGATCGGCATTGTTGGCGTCTCCAGCTAAATCCATGACCCGATATCGTCGATTACCGTCGATGCGGAAGTATATTCAAAAACCCGAGGGCCCCCTCAAGCGCGGGGCTCATGCGGGTGGGGAAGCGCCTTGGTCCGCTGTTTCGGGCGCAGGGGCAGGGTGATTTGCGATCACGTAGCGGTTTTTGCCGCCGCGCTTGGCGACATACATGGCGTCGTCGGCTTCCTTGATCAGGACCTCGGCTTCTTTTCCATGTTCCGGGTACAGCGAGACGCCGACGCTGGCGCCAACCGACAACTCTCCGCTTTTCCACGGGATCGGTTCCCATACGGATTCGATGATCTTGTCGCCAAGTTGCTTGATGATGTCTGGATTGGCGATCTTGGGGAAAATGATCATGAACTCATCACCGCCAATGCGGGCCACGGTATCCATTTCCCGGACGCAGCTGTGCAGGCGCTGGGCGATTTCCCTGAGCACATGATCTCCGGCATCATGGCCCTGGGTATCGTTGACCCCCTTGAAGCCGTCAAGATCGATAAAAAAGATTGCCATGATTGAACTCTCGCGGCGCGCCAGGGACAGTGCGCTCGACAATCGATCCTTGCACAGGCGCAGGGACGGAAGGCCGGTGAGGGCATCGTGATTGGCCGCATGGCGGACCTTTTCTTCCGCCTTCTGCAGGTCTTCAAGCGCGGCTTCCAGTTTCTTCTCGCGATCCTGAAGGCTTTCGTACTGATCCTTGAGAATTCCGTCGGCCCGCCGGACAATAAGAAACAGGACGGCGTACTGGATAATGAACGCAAGTAATGTGATCGCGACGATAATTCCCGTGGTGTTGCGAATGCGGTCCGTCAGATCGGTCACATCCGCATACAATTCGAACACGGCCGCCGGCGCGCCGGCGGAAATTTGGACGGGGACGTAACTCTCGACCACTTCGCGGTCGAGCAAGACACCGGATGAGGTGCTGAACTGTTCCCGGTGTGAACGCTTGGTTGAGGGGAGTCCTTGACGGGCGGCGATTAGAAACCCCGGATTGTCGCTCTTGTCTTCACCGATCTGGTTGGGAGCGGACGAGTACACGGTCATCCCGCCGGGGGTATAAATCTTGACCTTGAGGACGGACAATCCCTTGGACAGTTCCGTGACGTCGCGTTCAAGTTCGGGGATGGTCGGGTGTGATTGCAACTGCTCTCGGGTGGAATGCTCCATTTCCTCGATAAACGGCGACAGTTGCGGCCACAGGCGATTGGCGAAAATGCGGGCGAACGCGACATTATGGGTCTCGGCGGACTGCACCATCTCGCCAACGGCGATTTGCCGGTAGGCAAACGTCAGCGATGTGATCATCACCACGATAACCGCGGCGCTGGCCGCCGAATAATACGGAAGAAGCCTGAACATATTCCTCCTTTCCTGACGGCGCGTCGGCCAATCAAATCATTATAATTATGACAGGGATCGTGTCCGGTTTGGATGACGAAGTGTTTCAGAACGCTACACAACATTTCCAAACATCAGGCGCGATCCCGTTGTCCGTGAAGGACTATGACGGATTAAGTGTCGGCATGGCAATAGGGAGTGGATACAGGGATATGCTGCGACCCTCAACCCGCCGCCCTTCTTTTCGATTGTATCCTCGAGGTTCATTTCAAGAAATGCCATATGACCACAAGGCATATCAGCCATGAGAAAGTAGCGTTTCCTATTCACATTCGGAAGTTATATATTATTAGTTATCGAAGTGTTCCAATCTGTTGACAGGCTTCCTGGCCTCGGCATTAGGATTTGAAAATGTCGCCTCCTCGAAGCGAGGGGGCGACGATGAAGGCAACTCCCACAAAACCCAACTCTCGTTTCGCAAATTGCGCGGCAGTCGCCTGTGTCACCATCATGGCGTCCTTCCTGGTTGCGGCACCCGCGCGTTCAGCCGGAGTTAAAGGATCGACCGCAGATCATACAAAATTTGATCAACTAAAGGCGCCATTCAAAAATGGGCCTGAAGTCACCAAAGCCTGCCTTGAATGCCATACCGAGGCGGCTAAGCAGGTACATAAGACCAAACATTGGACATGGCAGTTCAAGAACGCTGAGACCGGTCAGCTCTTAGGAAAACGTAACGTCATAAATAATTTTTGTATTTCAACCCAATCAAATATGGGAGCCTGTTCGTCGTGCCACGTGGGGTACGGGTGGAAAGACGACACATTCGATTTCACGTCAGAAGAAAATGTTGATTGCCTGGTTTGTCACGATACGACCGGGGCTTACGACAAGAAAAAACTTCGGGCAGGAAAAGTATCTAACCTCGCCAAGATCGCCCAGCATGTTGGCAAAACCAGCCGCACGTCCTGCGGCGCGTGCCATTTCAAGGGTGGCGGCGGCAAGGCTGTTAAACATGGTGACCTGGACCCGAGTTTCGATGCGCCGGATGTTTTCGTCGACGTCCACATGGATGCGGATGGTCTGAATTTCAGCTGCTCAACTTGCCACACCACCGACGCGCATATGGTCACCGGCAGTCGCTATGCTCCAAAAGCAAAAGACGTGAGCGGCATTGATGTGCCCGGCAAAAGCGATGGCAGCCGTGCGACTTGTGTATCGTGTCATGGCGAACGCCCGATGAAAGATGAAAAGCTTAATGACCACACCGACCGTGTCGCCTGCCAAACCTGTCATATCCCGCATTTCGCGCGTGGTGATTATGCGTCAAAGATGTGGTGGGATTGGTCAACGGCTGGAAAGATGGATGATAAAGGCAAACCATACGCCGTTTTAGATACAGCCGGGAACGAGGTTTACAACTCCAAAAAGGGTGATTTTGTCTGGCAACGCGATGTTGTCCCCGAATACAGATGGTTTAACGGCTCGGTTCTGTACACGCTGCCGAAAGACAAAATTGATGCCACTAAAGTTGTGGAGATTAACCGTTTTCTTGGGGATGCGAATGACTCTGGTGCGCTCATCTGGCCAATTAAGCTGATGCGCGGCAAACAACCTTATGACGTTGGCAACATGACCTTGGCGATCCCGCATACCACCGGTAAGGACGGTTACTGGAAGACATTTGACTGGCAGGAATCGATCACCAAAGGCATGGCCGCCGCCGGACAACCCTATAGCGGAAAGTTTGGCTTTGTCGAAACCGCAATGTCATGGCCACTGGCGCATATGGTTGCGCCTGCAAAAGAGGCGCTGACCTGTGTCGAGTGTCACGCCAAAGACGGTCGGTTGAGCGACATCAAAGACGTCTACCTGCCCGGCCGCGACGCCAATTCCTGGCTTGATAAGGGCGGGCTTGTGTTGCTGTTCCTGACGCTTCTTGGCGTTAGTGTTCACGGCGCGTTGAGGGTGTTTTTCAACCTGCGTAAGGGCAAAGTGAAATAGGAAGTAGATCATGACCGACACATTTGCATCATCAACAACAACTGCACCAGCGCCAGACCTGCCTGAGCCGCACCGTATTTACATCTTCAAGGGGTTTGAAAGATTTTGGCACTGGTCACAGGCTCTGCTCATTGTCGGGATGTCGCTGACCGGCTTTGAAATCCATGGCACCTACGCGCTTTTCGGGTTTGACCAAGCGGTGTTCTGGCATACGACAGCGGCCTGGGTTTTGATCGGGCTCTGGGTGTTCGCAATTTTCTGGCATTTAACAACTGGGGAATGGCGCCACTATATTCCGACCGCCGACAAGTTGGTCGCGGTGGTTAAATATTATGCTTACGGCATTTTCAAAGGTGAACACCACCCCTACAAACCTACCCAGGTGAGAAAACATAACCCTCTGCAACTCCTGGCCTACCTCGGCTTCAAGCTGGCTATGGCGCCTGCTATCTGGATCACTGGCCTGTTGTATCTCTATTACAACGACTGGGCGGCCTGGGGGTTGGGCGGACTTGATCTTGCGACGGTTGCCCTGCTGCATGTCGCGGCGGCGTTTGCACTGATCATCTTTCTTGTCGGGCACGTCTACCTGACAACAACCGGCGATACAGTGTTCTCTCAAATCAAGGCCATGATTACCGGCTGGGAAGAGCAGAGTGATTAGGAGAGGTGTCATGATCATCAGACCCCCCGAGGAATACCGGTTATCACGGCGACAAGTTCTGAAACTTGGCGGTACGGTTGCGGCCATGGCCGCGATCTTTGGGGTGTTCCCGTCCGCTGCGCGCGCTTCACCGCGAAAAGCTAAAGAGCGGTTAGCCGAATTGACCAACGGGGCGGCGCTGCAAAAAGGTCGTATACATATCACGCTGCCGAGCCTTACACAGGATGGCAAACGAACACGGATCGAAGTCGCTGTCGATAGCCCAATGACGGAAGAGGACCATGTAAAGGCCCTGCATATCCTCGCGGAACGCAATACGGTTCCCGATATTGCGACGTATCACTTCAGTCCACTTAGCGGCATGACCAAGATAGCCACCCGGATTCGCGTCGCCAAGTCGCAGACAATTATTGTCGCCGCCGAAATGAGTGATGGCAGCATTTTCTACGCCAAGGCCCGTTGCAAAGTCGCCCGCGGTGCGGGGGGATGCGGATGAGAAATGGAGATTGACATGAGACCTGAGATGCCAAGGGTAAAAATGCAGTCAACCGCCAAGGTCGGCGAGGTCATCCAAATAAAAACTAAAATTCGCCATCCGATGGAAACAGGTTGGCGTAAGGGCGGTGATGGAAAGGCCGTGCCGCGCAATCGAATTACGCGCTTTGTTTGTATGTTCGAAGACAAGGAAGTGTTGAGCGCCGATTATGATTCCGGAGTCTCCACCGATCCTTACCTTTTGTTCTACTCCAAAGTCATGAAGGGCGGGACCTACACTTTCAGATGGGAGGCAGATGGAGGTCAGGTCTTCTTGGCCTCGCGGCCAGTGACAATTACAAATGCCTGACATGGCATGAGAATCCACGTCCATTAATTTGGGCAAAATCAGGAGGGTTTAGCTATGAAAGCCACTTTAAAAAAAATTGCCTTATTCGCGGCATTTGTGGTTGCGGCCTTCGTCACATATCCGACGGCAACCTTCGCGGTTGAACCCGGATGGTATTCGAAGATCGTCGATTACAATTTCGTCGAACCTTATGCGGTTATTCCAAAACGCGATGACGTCGTAATCATTGATTCCCGACCGATGAAGCGGCGCTTTGATAACGGACATATCCCTGGTGCAATCAGCATTCCTAACAGTCAGTTCGACAAAATGACGGCTGCACTGCCCAGTGAAAAATCCATGTCGTTGATTTTTTACTGCGGCGGTGAAAAATGCATGCTGAGCCATAAGTCGGCGTTCAAAGCCGCAAAGTTGGGTTACAGTAATGTTCAAGTCTACGCAGCGGGTTACCCTGATTGGATCGCCAAAGGTCGGATTGGTTCAGTGAGTGCGGTATACGTGAAGAAGGCGCTGGATGCAGGTAAGGCGATGGTCATTGATGCCCGACCGATGAAACGTAAATATGCTAAAGGACATATTCCAGGCGCCATCAGCATCCCGAATAGCCAGTTCAAAAAGCAAATGCACCTGTTGCCCGCCGATAAAAAAGCATCATTGATTTTTTACTGCGGGGGCATGAAATGCCCATTGAGCGTCAAATCAGCAACGAAGGCAAAAGCACTTGGTTATACGGATGTCAAACTGTTCCAGGGCGGTTATCCGGAATGGCAAAAGGTTTATGGTAAAGGTGTTACGGGTAACCAGCCCTTTGCCATGAATAAAACCAGTGGCATTAAAGTCGGTGCCGACGGCGATACCATCACCGTTGCTTCTTTCAAGGCAATCATGAAAGGTAATCCAGACAGCATTTACGTCTATGATGTCCGCGACACAACGGAGTTTGTCGGGAACCATGTTAAGGGAGCCATCAATCTCCCCGTTGACATGCTGGAAGATAAGGTTGGCACGCTTCCGACGGACAAACCCATTGTCTTCGTTTGTTCAACCGGAGCCCGGAGTGGCGAAGCTTATGACATCGTCAAAATGGTCAGGGAAGATATGAAGGTCTACTTCCTTGATGCGACGGTGACATACAAAGGAGATGGTGCTTACGAGCTTGTCCAGAACTAGGGAGCTCGGGCGGGTCGCTCTTGGCTGGGTGGCCCGTCCGTATTGCATAATGAAGGCTAAGATTTTGATTTTCGATATAGCTACCATCTGATTAATAACCACTAAACCGTAAAGTCAGCTATCGTCTGCCTTTTATATCATGCCGAATATTCTAATAACCGTGATGGACATTATTGATTGGGCCTTAAAGAGAGAGCCGTCGATCTGAGTGGTTGTCATAGAGTTGACTATTGATGCATCAACATTGACGTATCAATAATTTTAGGCTAGCATACCCTTCGTTGATACATCAATGGAGGGTCAGATGGCCTGGAAACGAGATTCCGAATACTGGAAAAACCGCCTGAAAAATGAACATCCTGGCATTTTTTCCGAACTTGAGCGCGGGGATCTTCCAAGCGTCCGCGCGGCGGCGATCAAAGCGGGATTGATCCGCGAGAGGACGGCGCTGATGGATTTGCAGAGAGCCTGGAAAAACGCAACGCCAAAAGAACGTAAAACGTTCCTCGCGGATGTCAGCGGGTAAGAAGCGGGGTGCATGAAGAGAAAGGTGAGTCGGCGGCCTCACCACACGCCGAAAAGATAGCCCCGGTCCTTGGCGTTGTCGGTGCGGGCATCGACCTCTTTGAAGCTGATGGTCTTGCGGCTGCGCCGGTGGCGGAGCCAGAGGGAGATTCTGTCTTCCAGCTGTTGGCGAACGCTCACATGATCGTCCGAGGCGCCGAGGTCGTGCAGTTCACGGGGATCGTTTTCGAGGTCAAACAGTTGCGGGCCGAATCCGTCATAACTGACATATTTCCATTTGGCGGTGCGGACCATGTAAGCCCGGGTCTGATCCGGGGCGAGGTTCAATGCTTTCCGCGCCCCCCGAAAAGCGTAGTCCGCTTCGCTGAATACGGCGTCGCGCCAGTCTTCAGGGGGGTGACCACGAACGAATGAAAGCAGCGAACGGCCTTCGAGGACATGGGGCAGGGCGCAGCTGCCTGCCGCCTCGACAAAAGTCGGGATCAGATCAATGGCTTCAACCAAGTGGTGGTCCGTACTGCCCCGGGTATGGTCGGCGGCGCCGTCGGGATCGACAATGATCAAAGGCAGGCGCAAGGCTTCTTCATGGAACATCTCTTTTTCCCCCAGCCAGTGATCACCCAGATAGTCACCGTGGTCGCTGGTGAAAACGATCAGGGTGTCGTCCAGACGCCCCTGCTGTTCAAGGAAATAAATCAGCCGTCCGATATGATCGTCGATTTCCGTGATCAGCCCCATGTAGGCGGGGATCACATGGTTGCGCCGCTGGTCATCTGAAAAATTCTGGCTCTCCTCATGATCCATGAAGGCGCGGATGACGGGGTGGGGATTTTGCTTTTCCCGGTCATGGCGGTTGGCCGGGAGGATGGCGTTGGCGCCGTACATATTGTGGTACGGGGCCGGGGCCAGATAGGGCCAGTGGGGTTTGATGTAGCTGAGATGCAGGCACCACGGCTCATCACCAAGGTCTTCGATTCTGGCCATGGCCCTGTCGGTCATGTAAGCGGTTTCAGAATGCATCCTGTCAACACGGGCGGGCAAGTGGCAGTTGCGCAGATACCATCCGCTCAAGGTCTCGCCATTCGGCCCGGCGGCTGAATTGGCCGCCGAATGCCACGGGTTGTCGCCATCGTACCCCTGAGCCCGCAAGTACTGGTTATAAGCGAGGTTGGGGTCGGCGGCCTGATCAGGGTGCAGGCCATCATCGCGTTCCCAGGGCTCGAACCCGCACTGGCTGGCGAGCACCCCGTCGTCGGAGGCAGGATCGACCCCCAGCCGCTTTAATCCGTTCAAATCGGGCGTCATGTGGGTTTTGCCGATCAGCCCGGTGCGAATGCCCAGCGGGCGCAGGTAATCCCCCAGCGTCTTCTCGCCGACATTCAGCGGCACACCGTTATAGGTCGAGCCGTGAGAGGTCATGTAGCGCCCGGTATAAAACGACATGCGCGATGGTCCGCAGACGGGGGCCTGACAAAAGGCGTGAGAGAAGTTGACACCGCGCTTCGCCAGGCCGTCGATGTTTGGGGTGCGAATGGACGGGTGACCGTTACACGCCAGATAATCAGCGCGAAGCTGGTCACACATGATGAACAGAATGTTGCGGACGCGTCCCATCTGACCCTGACTGCCAATGTTTACGGGAGCCCAGGAAAACAGCCTCGTTAATTATTTGCAAGTCTGATTAGGGATGGCGGGGGAGGTCTGCGATATTTCCGAGCGTCAAAGAGCCTTCAGATACTGAATCCCGATTAATGCGGCAAGCGCCAGGACTGAAAGTATAACCGAAATCACTTTTTCATTTTTCGACATGTAGGGCATTTCCAGAAGTCTTCATCCAGTTGTTTCGGTTCAGTTCAGCAGGCCGGCGACCACCTGCCAGCATCCACGCTGTTTTATCAGGGCGATGTCGCTTTTGAACCAGGCAGGGTCCGGGCTGCAGGAGGCGATCTCGACAACGGCGATGTCTCCCAGCACATCCATGGAAACGATGCCGCCGTCAGTGGAAATTGGGGACTCACATATTTTTGTGTCCGGCATGCCCAGATAGCGAGCGACGGCGCGTGTTATCAGCTTGCCATCGAAGGATTCGGCATTCATGAGCTGATTCTCAAACCGTCTTCAGAATTTCGATAGCGGCGAGCACCGCGACGGCCAGAGTAAATATCGTAATGGAGATGATCGGTTTGATCAGCAATCCTGTTTCCGTTCTCATGACACCTTCCTGTGTTTGGCCTATGTTTGGCCTTTGCTTGACGTTTACCTGGCCCCTGGCCTGTTTGTATCGTTGTGACAATTGCAACCTAATCGTTGGGATGGGTGGCGTCATTTGAAAGAAGGATTAGAACATTAAGTGAACATAAATCAGTCTGGGTCTTGCAAAACATGCGCTTCGGGTTAATTCTCAGGCTATGGAGATTTCCACGTCACGGGCGCGGGTGATTGCGGTTCTGGGGCCGACCAATACCGGCAAAACCTATCTTGCCATGGACCGCATGCTGGCCCACAGAACCGGCATGATCGGTTTTCCCTTGCGCCTGCTGGCCCGAGAAAACTATGACCGGGCGGTCAGAATCAAGGGCAAGAACGCTGTCGCCCTGATCACCGGTGAAGAGAAGATCCTGCCCCTGGGCGCCAACTATTTTATCTGCACCGTTGAATCCATGCCGATCGACCGGCGGGTCGATTTTCTCGCCATTGATGAAATCCAGATGTGTGGAGATGCCGACCGCGGTCATGTCTTCACCGACCGCCTGTTGCACGCCAGGGGGGAGCACGAGACCATGTTTCTGGGTGCCGAAACCATGCGCCCGCTGATCCGTCAGCTGGTTGAGGACGTCGAGTTCACCACCAGGCCCCGCTATTCAACGCTGACTCATGTCGGGGCAAAAAAAACCACACGCCTGCCAAAACGCAGCGCCATCGTCGCCTTTTCTGCGGCCGACGTTTACGCCATCGCCGAACTTATCCGCCGCCAGCGGGGCGGGGCGGCGGTGGTTATGGGGGCGTTGAGCCCGCGCACCCGCAACGCCCAGGTCGCCATGTATCAGTCCGGCGAGGTCGATTACATCGTCGCCACCGACGCCATCGGCATGGGCCTCAATATGGATGTCGATCACGTCGCTTTCGCCGCCACACACAAGTTTGATGGTCGCCATCGCCGCCGCCTCGAGCCCGCCGAACTGGCGCAGATTGCTGGTCGCGCTGGTCGCTACATGAACGACGGCACCTTTGGCACCACGGGGGACGCCGCCCCGATTGATGAGGACGTTATCGCCCGCATCGAAAACCATGAGTTCGAGCCGCTTCGTAAAATCAGCTGGCGCAATGTCAACCCCCGCTTCACCTCGGTTGAGGATCTGCTGAAAAGCCTGGCCGTGCCGCCCAAACTTCAAGGCCTTTCCCGGACACGCGAAGCCGATGACGAAGTGGTCCTGCGGCAACTGGTCAAAGACCCGGATGTCGCCGGGCTGGCGAGCAATTACGATGCGGTCAGGTTGTTGTGGGATGTCTGTCAGGTGCCGGATTTCGGCAATGTCAAAAGCGACGGTCATTCGGGGTTGCTGGCGCAGATTTACGGACATTTGATGGCGGCATCGGCGAAATTGCCGGACGATTGGATGAACCGCCAGGTGCAGCGCCTGGATCGGACCGATGGCGATATCGAGCACCTTACAGGACGCATCTCCGCCATCCGCACCTGGACCTATGTCGCCTATCGCAGCGACTGGATTGACGACCCGGTTCACTGGCGCGACCGCACGCGGGCGATCGAGGACCGTCTGTCGGACGCCCTGCATGATTGCCTGACCCAGCGCTTTGTTGATCGGCGCACGGCGCAACTGATGCAGCGCATGAAGGAAACGCCGGACCTGCTGGCCGCCGTCAAGGCCGACGGGGATGTGGTTGTTGAAGGACACTATGTCGGTCGGATATCGGGCTTTCGCTTCAGCCCGGATGCCGAAGCGTCGAACGCGGAGGAGGCAGTCGCCGCCAAAGCCATCGAGCAGGCGGCGGCGAAAGTTCTTCGTCAGGAAGTCAACGCCCGGGCCCGCAAGCTGGGTGCGGCCACGGACGATGCTTTCACGCTTGAAACGGCGAACGGCCACCCGACCTCGACCGTCCTGTGGCAGGGAGACCCGGTCGGACGTTTGGCAAAAGGCGCGCAAGTCCTGCGCCCGAAAGTTGATCCGCTGGTTGGTGATCTGGTCGATGCGCCGGTCCGTGAACGGATTGGGCGGCGTCTGCGGGACTGGGTCTCGGCGCAGATTTCCAGCGTGCTCGCCCCGCTGTATCGACTTGAAAACACCGAACTGTCAGGGGCGGCGCGGGGGCTGGTCTTTCAGCTTGGCGAGAACCTGGGGTCCTTGCCCCGGGCTCAGGCGATCGGCGAAATCGAAGCGCTTGAGCGCTCGGAACGCCAAGCCTTGCGGCGGGCGGGTGTGCGCATCGGGCGGGACAATGTATTCGTCGAGGCCCTGCTGAAACCCAGGGCTGTCGATATGCGCGGACTGTTGTGGGGATTGTTCAACAGCGTTTCGGTCAACCTGCCGCCGCAGGGCCGGGTTTCCGTCAGCCACGACGCCGATATGCCGAAGATGTTTTATCCGGCAATCGGCTATCGGGTGATGGGCGAACTGGCCATCCGCATCGACATGGTTGAACGCATCGCCTCGCTGGCCTGGGAACAGGGTAAAAAGGCGCCCCTGGTCATCAGTCCCGATTTGTTATCCTTGGCCGGATGCACAACCGAACAGATGACGGAAATCCTGAAGCAGCTGGGTTATGTGGCCCGGACTACAGGCGAGACCGTTACGTTTCGTTTCCGCCACGCCGTCAAACGCCGGGCGGAAAAAGAACACCCGAAAACATCCTCAAAATCAAAATCAGAAAAAGAAGCTCAACCCGTTCCCCGGGTAAAAGTTGAGATTGACGAGGATTCGCCCTTTGCCAAGCTGAAGGAATTGCAGTTTTAGGCATGAACACTTCCTCTCTTCGTCTGGACAAATGGTTCTGGTACGCCCGATTTTTCAAAAGCCGCACGCTGGCGACAAAATTCTGTGAGGCCGGTCGGGTTCGCGTTAACGGGGAACTGGTCAAAAAAGCCCATTACAAACTCAGCCCGGGTGACGTGCTGACCTTTCCCAAAGGCGACCATGTCCGGGTCATCAGGGTTGTTGAACTGGGAACGCGCCGTGGCCCGGCGGTGGAGGCGCAGGGGCTTTATGAAGATCTGGACCCGCCACAGTCGCACGCGCGGTCGGATGCAACGGCAAAACAAAAGGTCGCGATACGCGAACCGGGTTCGGGCCGTCCGACCAAAGCCGAGCGCCGGGCGACGGAGCGGCTACGTCCGGATGCTGGCGAGGCATGACAGAAAATCGAACCGGTATGCATGGCGCGACATCGGCCGGTTGTCGGCATAGGTTATCAATCGGTTGCCAGCGACAGCCTTGAATCAAAAACCGCGACGACCCTGTTCCCGTTGCCAACATACGTCAGTTTTTTACAGAATTGCTTGGCCAGCATCATGCCGCGCCCATGTGGACTTTTGCTCCACAATCTGTTCTCGTTTAGATAATCTGTCCAGGAAAAGCCTTCTCCATCGTCATTGATAGTGACTTGGGTTTCATCGCCAAGTTCCCTGACTTCGATACGGGCCGTGCGGTTGCGGTATTTCTCCTCGCCCAACCGTCTCTCGATTTCATCGAAGATGGCGCCGTTTTTCAGCAGTTCCGATTTTTCTTCAAAGCTGATGTTGAGGTTGCCATGTTCGACGGCATTCAGCATCAGTTCCGTAATCGCAAGCTCAGCGGCATCCAGATGGGGAAAATCACCGATGACGGCTTCGACGATGCTTGAAATGTCATCAAAGGTCTTGAAGTTGTGAACTGTTTTGTTAAATGACGCCATAACGCTTTCTCGTGCCTCCTTTATGGACATTTAGAGCCGGATGCCTCGCCCGCAAGGGTTCCAAAATGCGACGCACCGGGATCATGTGACCCCTCGTTGAGGGGCCTCGGCAGGTCAGGATCGTGATCAAACAAAGTTTTGATAAAATTCAATCCTCGATAGTGAAAAGTTCATCGTAGCAGCAGGCCTTGAATATTTTCAGGACCTTATCCTGGGGGTGGCGCAAGATGACCGGGGTGTTGTGATCCGCTACCGCCTCCTTGAAGGCGATCAGGCTGCCCAGACCGGAGGAATCGATAAATTCGACCTCCGACAGATCAATCACGAAGTGCTGTGAACCGGAAGTTTGGCTCAGGACATGCTTGATGTCGGCTATCTTGGAATGATCCTTGAACGTTAGCCGTCCGGACAACTTGAACACCGTACTGTCTGCTGCAGGTTGGGTGGTATACTCCACGGCAGCTTCCTTTCTGTATAAAAAATCAACCCGCCCTAAACCTGACGGGGTAAGGGTGGTCTCAAGCGACTTTCCGGACCTGAATGAGGAACTTGTCGACCATGGAACGCAGGCTTTCGGACTGGGCGGCAAGGTCATTGGCCGCGCCATTGACCTGCGCGGCGGAGCTTCCGGTTTCCTGCGCCGAGGCGGTAACATCCGCAATATTTGACGTGACATCCGCCGTACCGGCGGAAGCCTGTTCGATATTGCGGGCTATTTCGTTCGTGGCCGCGGACTGCTGCTCAATCGCCGCCGATACCGAAGACGTTGACTGATCGATTTCTACGACCTTCGTTGATATCTCTGCAATTCCATCAATGGTGTCCTGCATCGCGCTTTCGATGCCGGCGACGTATCCGCCGATCTCTTCCGTCGCCTTCGAGGTTTGCTGCGCGAGGTTTTTGACTTCGCTTGCGACAACGGCAAAACCCTTGCCGGCCTCGCCCGCGCGGGCGGCTTCAATTGTCGCATTTAGAGCCAGCAGGTTTGTCTGATCGGCAATGTCATTGATCAGGCTTACGGCATTTTTGATCTGATCGGCGGCGTCCTTGAGCGCGGCTACCTGTGTGCCGACTCGGTCGGAAACCCGAGAGGCGTTTCGGGTGGTTGTCGCCGCGTTGGTGATTTGTTTGCTGATCTCGCCGATTGAAGATGTCAGTTCTTCGGATGCGGCGGCGACCGTGCCGACGTTTGACGACGTTTCTTCAGCCGCGGCGGCAACGATTGTTGCCTTGCTGCTGGTGGTCCCCGCTATGTGTTCCATTGCTTCGGAGGAGGCGGAAAGTTCTGTTGCCGCACTCGACACGGTTTCAACGACCCCCTTGACCGTTTCCTCGAAATTGTCAGCGACAATGGAAAAATCGCTAACCTTGCGCTGCATGGCGCCCAATGCTGCGTTAACGGTACTGCTGGCGTTCAGGAAGGAGCCCTGCATGCTGGTTTCGATGATGCAGCGAAAGTACTGGTTGTTGCTTACGTGATCCATACAGGCCGCGGATTCGCGAACATAGGCGTCACACCGATCAACCAGATCATTGACCGTATACAGCAACTCTCCCAGCTCTCCTGTCGCTGTAATGTGCGTCAGACGGGCCTCGAAATCTCCGGCAGCGACTCTCTTCATAACGGCCAGGGCATCACGCACCTGACGGGCATTTTTCCCGTTAAACACGATCATACTCCCAACGAAAACATGAATTCATTGAAGCCGACCCTGTTTTTGGTCAGCAAATCTGCGACGGCCTGATATGACGCTTTCAGGCCGTCCTTTGGTTCGGCGGCGCTGAGTTCAAGCTCAAGCAGTTGTTTGTACAAAGGAGCGATATGCTCATCGATCACCTGGCGGTTTGGGACGCGGCGGTTTGAGTGATATCCCGTGATGTTGGCGCTGTTGTCGAAACTTGGCGTGACGTGAGCAAAAACCCAGTATTCATCCCCGATTTTTGAGCGGTTCAGGACGTAGGCGAAAATTTCCTTGCCGTCTTTCAGAGTGTTCCAAAGCAACTCGAATACGGCTCTGGGCATTTTAGGGTGGCGGATCAGGTTATGCGGCGCGCCCAGGCAGTGTTGTTCGTCCAATGCCGCCATGCGGTAAAATGTTCGGTTACCGTAGGTGATTTTACCGCTCAAATCTGTCTTCGAAACGATGATTTCATCACTGTCGAAGGTCTTTTCAACGCCGGTTAACTGGGGATTTCCATAAAGTGCCATGTGTTTATCCTTCGGCTTGGCCGTTTTTTCTGTTTTCCAGGATGTTTTTTTCAGATGTTGCCGTGGTCTCTGGCTGGACTATCAGCGGCATGCGGGGAGACGGATATCCGCAACGAAGCCATTTCTGTCAGTAGCGATTTGATTTCAGGTAGGTGTTGAAATCGGCATCACCCAGAAACATGTGCCGCAGAATTTCGTTGATACATTTTCTGATATCGCTTTCTTCAATGCACCCGCGTTCCAGTACCCATTTTTGGATCTGTTTGGTTTTGGTGATTAGCTCGAGATGGTGCTCGTGGTGGGCGGCGACATGGGGATAACCGGATTTTTCCATTTCCGCTTCTTCATCGGCAAAGTGGGTGTTTATAAGGGCCAGCAGATTGGTGAAGCATTGCGAGAGTTTTTCGACGTTTTCCACACCGATGTTTTGACGAAAGGAAATGACGATATCCGCCAGGTCCTGATGCTGCTGGTCGAGGTGCGGAATGCCGAACACCGCGACCTCGGGAATAACAAAACCGTTTTCTTCGGGTTCGGCAGACTTCTCGCTAAAGTTGCGATGGCGGATGCGCGCTGTCGGGCTTGCCATGCTGGTGATCGCCATAAAATTTCTCCTACTGGTGTATGTCGCGAACATATATCGTTTTTCACTTTTGAATCATTTCAAAGTATTTCCAAATATTTCAAAATGGGGACAAAGCAGGAACAAAATGTTTTAGAACGCGCCAATGGTGGAAAAAACTCTCAGAACTGATCTTGGTCAATTCGCAAAAATGTAAAATTTGTCAGTATTGTCGTTCGATTGGTGTATTTGTTCGAATTGAACACCAAGATTTATGGCGAGTGGTGTGGTATATGGATAGTAGGTAGGCTGCCATTTGGAGATGAATGATGCCGTGCGTCAAATGGTCGGATGAATACAGCACCGGAATTCCAGACATCGACCGGGAACACCGCGGGTTATTTGCGCTTATCAATGACCTTTATGACAAGGTTGAGGCAGGGTCTGCGGAAACGTCGGTAAAAGCCACTATCGAGGCATTGGTTGACTACGTGAACTATCATTTCGACAAGGAAGAAATCTTGATGACCGCCTGCAAATATGCCGACCTGGATAACCATGTTGCGGGACACCGGAGATTGCAAAATCAACTCCAGGCCTATGAGCGCTCATACAGCCAGGACCCTGAAAAATTCGACATGGCGGACTTTATGTCGTTTTTGATATACTGGCTGAAGGTTCATATTCTTGAGGCGGACATGGCCTATGTTCCCCATGTTCAAAGGCATGCCGGGCATGCGATTAAAGAGTAACTTTTGGAATAACAGGTGATGAGAACGCCTGGACCGGCGATCCGCAAAGATCGGCGCTCCCTGGTAAAAAAAATATGGCTGAAATCAAACCCCAGACATCCCGTAGCGACGGGCGCGGTGAAAACACCCCATCAGAACTCGACGAGCTGACCCATAAGGAGCTGGTAATCCTGTATGAGGAAACCTCTGCCCACATCGTTTTTGCCAAGACACAGCAATGGCGAACATTTGGCGCAACGCTGGTCATCTTTGCGGTGTTATTGGGCTTTGTGAAGTTTGTTTCCCACGAACAAACCTATATGCAGTTTCTGACGGCCTCGGTCATTCTGATTACTCTGACGGCCATATCGGTTTTGATTATTTACCAGTTCTGGCAGCACACGGAACAAAAGAAACTGGCGGCCATCGCGCATCATTTTTCATCCCTGTTCCGTAAAATTCGCGGCTACAAACAAAAACGCGAAGCCAGCATTCATCGCTATCTTCTGCTTATCTTCATGATCATGGGCCTTATCATGGGGGCCTCTATCGTTTACATGGGAATGGTCAGAAGCCTTTACCGGCTGTAAACGGTGCGGCTCAAGACACGCTGGCGCCGGGAGATGTATTATGGGATCAGTTACGCTTGCTCAGGCGGACCGGATTATCGAAGGCGCACTGGAATACGGAAAGATTACGGGTACGAGTCCGCTGACCGTAGCGGTGCTTGACGCGGGTGGGCATCTGGTCGCTCTTAAACGCCAGGACAACAGCGGTATTTTGCGCCCTGAAATTGCGATCGGCAAAGCCTACGGAGCGCTTGGTTTCGGTTTTGGTTCGCGTGGCCTTGCGGATAAAAATCCAGCCTTTCTTGCGGCTGTTTCCGCGGCGTCGGGCGGGCGTCTGGTGCCGGTGCCGGGCGGCGTCCTCATCTGTGATGGTGCAGCGATCATCGGCGCGGCTGGTATCAGTGGTGATATTTCGGTTGTCGATGAAACCGCTGCCGTTAGCGGTATTGAAGGGGCCGGGCTGATCGCCGATACGGGCGAAGAATAAACATCATCCGACATTCATGAAATTGTAACCTGTGAGAGGTAATTTTCAGGTGATGAATCGAGGAGATGATATAAATGAACGAACGTTACCAGAACCGTTACGAACCCGAAAGCGACTGCTGGGTTGTGATTGATACCTTTTTGAATGATCAGGTGCTGGGCTTGCACCAGACCGAACGACAGGCGGTGATCCATGCGGATACCCAGGAACGGCACTGGGGGCTTTATCGCTCACCTGCCGAAGAAGTCGCTCTCATAATGGCGTAATCGCCGGTTTTCTAAGAAATTAGCCTCTTTATGCAGCGGCCAGCCCAAACTGGTTGAGTAGCCGTTTTGCGGCGCGGCCCGGCGTGTCGTTGCTGTCGCGGTCCCAGTGCAGGTAAAACTGTCTGGCGTTCAGCGAACAGCAAGGAGAAAAATCAACAAGGCGGTTGGCCGTGGTAATGCCGCCGCCACCAGTGTTGAGAATAAAGGCTTCGCCACCAAAAAATACAGCCAGAACGGTAGGGTCCGGGGGCGGGCGTCTGGCGTCCGCCAGCACCAGACGCAACCGGTCGGCGTGAAATCCCAAAAGCCTGAACGAGACATATTTTCCAAGCGCCTTATTCGTTTCCGGGCCGAGCCAGGGCGGGCGGTTCAGCACGCCGGTCCATGGTTTCGTGCGGGCCAGCGCCGCCACCTCACCGGCGCTTTCGTTCATTTGATTGACGTAGGCGTGTACGCCGGCGACTTGGCCGCGCACGCTGTAGGACTCCAGCCGGTCAATCATTTTTCGCCACTGCGTCAGCGTTTCGGTTCGTTTCGAACGGGCGTTCTGGTCAATTTTCAGGTTGGCAAACAGCTCTGACGGGCGGCCGAGCGGACGTTCTCCAAACCCGAACAGGTCCGGTCCCGGAGTCGGGGATAAACCGATGTCGCCCCATTTGGCGAAATCAAAAATATTGGCGCTTGAAAGGTCGGGTTCGCGCCGCCAGTCGCGTAGACGGGCGGTGACGGCGCTCCAAGTGCTGATTTGAGACATGGATTCCGGTTTGAACATTAAACGGATATATCCTTGAGCATGGAAAAGGCGGCGTAGCAGCCGGGAACTGCGATCCGGAAATTATGCCCGGCTGAATCTTAAGAAATTGAGAATCGTCCGCAAGAAAAGTGCGGCACACCAAGCGAATTTGGCGATATCAGGCCTTGCGTTTGAAAATCACCGACAGGTTGTTCGCGGGCATGCGGACCGTTTCGGCCAGTTGGAATCCTTCATCAAGCGCTGCGGCGGCGACGTCATCCAGATTACGCACACCCCAATCCGGATTGCGACCCTGCAGGGTGCGGTCAAATTCGGCGTTTGACGGCACGGTGTGTTGCCCGCCGACCTTGTAAGGACCGTAAAGATAAAGCACCCCGTCGGCCTTCAATATCCGCCCAGCATTTTTTAGGAGGCCCAGACAGGCTTCCCACGGGGCGATGTGAATCATGTTGATCGACATAATGGCGGTTAAGTCCCCGAATCTGCCGACGGGCCAGATATCCATTCTAGCATCGATATTCAGGGGCGGGTTGACGCGCCCGGCGACGCCGTCGTGTTCAGCCCAGGCCTGAATGGATGGAAATACATCAGCATCCGGATCGCTGGGCTGCCAGCGCAAGGCCGACAGGTTGCGGGCGAAATAGGAGATGTGCTGCCCCGAACCCGATGCAATTTCCAGCACGGTACCGGTTGTCGGCAGCACCCGGCTCAGGACTTCCAGAATGGCGTCGCGGTTGCGGCTGGCGGATGGGTAATCGAGACGGGGGTCGGGGTTTTGGCTGGAAATGTTCATGTCTCCAGAGGTAAGGCCGATTGGGAAATTCATCAAGGAAAATCCCTAGGCAAATTGGGGTTGCCGCTGTTGGACGCTTGTGTTACGCAACGCCTATGCTTGAGAGAATACGAAGTCTGATCTTCAGTCCTGCCGACAGCGCTCCCGAACTGGCGGACAGTGGGGAGCCGGAAGCGGCGGCGGCGCTGCTTTTGGAAGCGGCGTTGATTGACGGTGACTTTGACGATATCGAACGCGAGACCATTTCCCGGTTGCTGGCGGGGCGCTTTGATTTAAGCGCCAACGATGTTGAAAACCTGATTGCGGAGGCCGAACAAAAGGTTTCCCGTTCGGTCGAATTGCATGGTTTCGCCAAGAGGGCCAAAGATGCGTTTGATCATGATGGCCGAATCGAACTTATCGAAATGTTATGGGAAGTGGTATATGCTGACGGGGTGATCGATGATTACGAAGCCAATCTGGTCCGCCGCCTGTGCGGGCTTCTGCACGTGACGGATCGCGATAGCGGCGCCGCGCGGAAAAGAGTGGTTCAGCGTCTGGACATCCCTTCACAAGAGTCTTAAAAACCAACGTGTCAGGCGCGTTCAGACGCGCCGGGAAAGATCATAACCGGAGAACAGCATGACTTATATCGTCGTCGAAGAATGCATTAAGTGTAAACATATGGACTGCGTTGAGGTCTGCCCCGTCGACTGTTTTTACGAAGGCGAAAACTTTCTGGTCATCCACCCTGATGAATGTATCGATTGTGGTGTGTGCGAACCGGAATGCCCTGTCGAGGCGATCGTTCCCGATACCGAGCCCGATGTTGAAGAATGGCTTGAAATCAATACCAAATACGCCAGCCTGTGGCCAAACATCACCCGCAAGGGCGAAGCCCCGACCGATGCCGAAGAATGGAAAGGCAAACCGGGTAAAAAAGCGCTTCTCAGCCCGAATCCCGGTGCCGGAGATTAAGAGATAACGCCGCCCGTTCCGGGACCGGATACGGGGGCTGTTTTTTACCTTGTTTTTATGTTACAGTATGAACTGTAGCTGGTTGTCGTCGAACCTGGAGCGGGCTCGACGACGTTGGCGTTTGGGCTATGTATATGGGGCCGGGCAACCGAATGAAATGGATGAGGCGTTAACCGCAGGTGCTGGCGGGACGCCTTTTTATTGAGAAAACAAACGTGACTGACCGGGTTTTGGTCACGGCAGAATTCAAGAGTTGGAGTAATAGATAATATGGCGGATGAACTCCCCTACAAGGAAGGTGACTTCGTGGTCTATCCGACCCACGGCGTCGGCAAAGTTGAAAGTATCGAAAAACAGGAAATCGCGGGTCATAAATTGGAACTGATCGTCATTACCTTCGATAAGGACCGGATGACATTGCGGGTTCCCGTCGCCAAGGCGGCAACGTCGGGGCTTCGCAAGTTAAGTTCACGTAAACGCATGGAAGATGCGATGACCACGCTGAAGGGCCGCGCCCGGGTCAAGCGCACCATGTGGAGCCGTCGCGCACAGGAATATGAAGCCAAAATCAACTCCGGCGACCCGGTTCTGATTGCTGAAGTCGTCCGTGACCTGCACCGCAATGTTGGTCAGCCGGATCAGTCTTTCAGCGAACGCCAGATTTATGAAGCGGCCCGCGACAGGTTGGCCGGTGAAGTGGCCGCCGTCGATAAAACGGATATGGAACAGGCAACCAAAAAACTAGAAGAAACCATGCAGGTGGCCTGAACCTGATCCTCGAATTTCGGAAAATGGTCTCAGCGGTTACGGTGGGGCCGTTTTCTGTTTTACGGGACCACCAGTTTGACGCGCTGTCCGGCATGCAGCCTTGCCGTGGGCGACAATCCGTTCAGCACCCGGAACCAGCGTTCGTTGAAATTGCCCAGGGGCATCCGCCGCGCCAACGCGGACACGGTATCGCCCGGCGCCGTCGTCATCATATGTATTCTTAAGGGTTCCAGCGCCGCCGCCTCTTTATTGCTGATCCGGCGAAAGCTGTAGGTGGTTCGGCGAAGCGATTCGCTCAGTTCGCGGGTTCGTTCAGGCGGCGTCAGAAAGGCCAGACGGAAAATCTGTTCGGGGCCGCCGCGCAAAACCAGCAGGCGGATATCCCGTAACCCGTCCTGAGTTTGGATTTGGGCGGCTCCCGTTGCCCCGGAAAGGCCGTTGACATCCAAGCGTTCGACGCCCTGCATGGAAAGGTTCTTGCCGTAAACGCCCGTCAGGTAGCTGACCAGGTTATTGACTTTCGGGGCTGATTTTGGGCTGCCCATATCGAATACAATTCGTGACTTGTAGGGACCAATGGCTGTTACGTGGCTGGGGGAATTGAATATTGTGTAATCCGGTGGCACTTCGAAGCGGATTTTCAGGTGCGGGTGTATGAATTCCCGGTTTCGAATGACCCCCTGCGATGAATCGCTGCCAAATACCAGGCCGTTGATCTGATTGAGAAACTCGTTACGGGCAAGGCGCGGATTGCGGACCTGTTTGGCTTTTGCCAGCTTGATGGCCTGGACAATACGGTCTTCCGTGCGCGGGTGGGTTGACATGATGTTATGGGCGACGCCTTTCTCTCCCTTCATCAGAGCTTCAAGCTTGGAATGGGCGCTCAGTTTTTTGAAAAATTCGGTCATGCCGTCGGGTGAATAGCCAACCCGCGTCATATACCGCACGCCCAGCATGTCGGCCTGCATTTCCTGCCCCCGCGAATATCCCTGAATGGCGGCGTTCGCGCCAAAGGAAACGGCCTGTCCAATTCCGCTTGGCAGCCCGACAACACTGCCGAGAACACCAAGAACGGTCAGGCCGAGATTGGTCGCCTGTGCAGTCGAATAGCGCTGTGCCGTATGACGGGCCGTGATATGCCCGACTTCGTGGGCCAGAACACCCGCCATTTCGGCCTCGTTTTCCGCCAGGGCCAGCAGGCCGCGCGTGATATAGACGTATCCGCCGGGCAGGGCGAAGGCGTTGACTTTTTCATCATTGAGGACGGTAAACCTGTAGGGCAGATTGGGAGCTTCGGAAACGGCGGCGATTTTTTTGCCAATGGATGTCACATAACGCCTCAGTTTCGGGTCCTTGTACTCGCCCCCGAACTGTTCAAGAATTTTGGGATGTTCTTCCGCGCCAACCTTTTTTTCATCTTCTTCCGACATGAACGCGGTGAAGCTCTGTTCGCCGGTCGCCCGATTGGTGGTGCAGGCCGAACTCAATAGCAATGACGCCAGCACCAGCGGGGTCAGGAGGTATTGAATCTTGTAACGCATCAAAATCAATTCCGTAGTTAGATCGCCTGAGTATGAAGCGCCGTGGCCCGTGCGACAAGACGGGTTAAGCCAATTCCGTACTCGCCAGACGGGATCGTTCATCTATAGTAAGCATGTTAAATGCAGTTGGAATGTTAAGGTTTTCCATTTCCCCTTTCACGCGTGTTCGCGGCGGGCAACCGTAACATATCGTGGGCTGCGGAAGAATGCCGGAATATCCGGCGCAATATGTCCCGCTATTAATGAGGAGGTTGTTCATGCCGATTGTGCGGATCGAGATTTTCGAGGGTAGAAGTGTTGAGAAAAAGCGAGAACTGGCCGAGGGCCTGACGGCGGAAACAATGCGCGTTCTGGATTGCGCCAGGGCCTCCGTGAATGTGATTATTGACGAAGTAAAACAGGAAAACTGGGCCGTCGGCGGGAAACTTTATAGCGACCAGGCCAAAGGGGATTGATGATGGGGGAAGGGCGCCAACGCCGGGTGTTAATTGCCGGTTTCAGTCACGAAACCAACACCTTCAGCCAGTTGCCGACAACGCTTGAATCCTATCGTCACCGCACCCTGATTTATGGCGCCGACGTTCCCGCCAGGCTTCAACATACCAAAACCGAAATCGCGGCATTTCTTGATGCCTGCAAAATGAACGACTGGCAGGCGGTTCATCCGGTTTATGCGGATGCGACGCCGTCGGGGAAAGTAACGGAAGACGCCTTTGATCATATCGCTTCAACCATCATCCATGCGCTTTCAGACGAGGCGCCGATAGACGCCATCATGCTGGCGCTGCACGGCGCCATGGTCTGCACCCATACAGAAGACGGTGAAGGCGAGTTGCTGGCCCGTATTCGCGCGGTTACGGGCCCCGATTTACCCATTGCCGTAACCCTTGACCTGCATGCCAATGTTACCGACCGGATGGCGGAATTGGCTGATATCATTGTGATTTATCGAACTTACCCGCATGTGGATCAGTACGAAATCGCCAGCGAAGCGGCCGAACTTATGCGCCGTACCCTTGACGGCGAAATTCGACCCACATGTACGCTCCGACGCGGCGAGATGCTTGATGGGGCCGATCATGGTCGCACGACGGCGCCGGGACCGATGACGGAAGTTTTGGATGCCGCTGCGAATTTGACGTCAACGGAAGGTGTGCTTTCCGTCAGTGTCGCCGCAGGTTTCCCCTGGGCCGATATCACAGACACGGGACCGAGCGTTCTGATCGTCAGTGACGCCGAGGATCATGGCTGCGCCGACATGGCGGATGGCCTGATTGAACGGATCTGGCAAAGCCGGGCGCGGGTCTCCATACAGACCCTGCCGGTCGGGGCGGCGCTGGCGGCGGTCAATTCCGCCCCTGTCGCCAATCAGCCGATTGTCATCGCCGACTTTGCCGATAACCCCGGGGGCGGGGGATATGGCGACTCGACACCTTTGCTCCGGGCGATGATTGAGGCCGACCTGAAAAACGCGGCTTATGGCATGATCTATGATCCAGCGACCGTGCGGACCTGTGTCGAACAGGGACTCGGCGCTCATGTCGTGGTCGCCATTGGCGGTAAAATTGATCCGCGCTTTGGCGAACCGATCGCCGCAACCGGGCGGGTCGCGGCGATTACCGATGGCACGCTGCGGCTTCAAGGGCCGATGATGGCGGGCCTGCCCGTGGATATGGGGACTACGGTTGTATTGCAGGTTGGTGGCATTGATGTCCTCATTACCAGCCGTCGATTTCAGTGTTATGATCGCATGTTTTTCGAGCATGCGCGCATTGATGTCGCCAAAAAGTCCGTCGTCGCGGTCAAATCGGCCCACCATTTCCGAGCCGCCTTCGAACCCATTGCCTCCCAAATCCTCGTGGTGGACAGCGGTGCGGGCCTGACATCACGGAATTTTAAAGACCTGCCCTACGAAAACGTCCGCCGCCCGGTTTTTCCACTGGATATGGGTTAGGGCGGATATTCAAATGGTCGGTTCGTGATGGGAGTGAACGTAAACTCTATCTGAAGGCCGGGGGGAAAGTTCTTCCAATGATGGGGGGAGTTGGATACGGTTGAATTTGGATGAGCCTGGGCTTGATGTGAGTGGGTTTGCCGAATACTCATGAACCGGATGCACGGAGTACATGTCTTCTAATCCTCAGCCCACATCCCTGGAACAAACCGTTGCCCTCGCCCTGCAGCACCACCGCGCCGGTGATCTGGCGAAAGCGGAGGGGCTGTATCGTCAGGTCCTGCAGGCCGATCCCGATCAGCCCGCCGCCTTGCATCTGCTGGGTGTTGTCGCCCATCAGGTTGGCGACAGCGCGGCGGCGGCGGAGCTTATCGGCAAGGCGCTTGCCAACAAACCCGATTACATCGACGCCCATAACGACCTCGGTCTTGTGCTCAGGGAGCTTGGGCGTCTGGGTGAGGCCGAGGCCTGTTACCACAAGGTCCTGAAACTCAAGCCCGACCACGCCGATGCGCACTATAATCTGGGGATCGTTCTGCAGGAACTTGGGCGGCTGGAGGAAGCCGTTTTACACTACCATAAAACCATCCATATTCGGCCCGGTTTCGCCGTTGCCCACTATAACCTGGGGGTTGCCCTGAAGGAGCTCGGGCGGCTGGATGAGGCGGTCGAGCAATACCGGAAAACCATTGATGTCGATCCCGGTAATGATGAGGCCCACAACAACCTGGGAACCGCGCTGCTCGAACAGGAGCATCTGGATGAGGCGATCGAGAATTTTCGAAAGGCCATCTCCATCAATCCCGACAATGCCGAGGCGCACAGCAACCTGGGCACCGCTTTACAGGAAGATGCCCGGCCGGATGAGGCCGCACGAAGTTATCAAATGGCCATTGAAATCGACCCGACCAACGCCGAGGCCCATAATAACCTGGGAACGGTCCTCCAAGAGCGCGGGCAACTGGATCAGGCGATTGCACATTTCCGCCGCGCCGTTGATGTCAATGCGACCTACGCCGAAGCGTTCAACAATCTGGGGTCCGCCCAACTGCAAAGTGGACGGTTGCAGGCGGCAATGGAAAATTTTCACAGGGCCATTGAAATAAAGCCTGATTTTATCGAAGCGACCTATGACCTTGGGAACGCTTTGTTACAGGCGGGCCAGCACCACGAGGGGCTGGAATTCAAACGCAAAGCTAAGGGGGTGGTCGAATTCAGGAATGAAAACAATGATGAGTTTACAATTCAGGGCGGACTCAAGAGGGTGGGAAAATGAATGAACGACTTGATGTGGCCGCCTCAAAACATCCCAATTTTATCAGTTGCTGGATGTTGGGGGATACGTCGGTCTGCGACGGTCTGATTGACCTTTTTGAACAGAACAAGACCGCCCAATCCCCGGGGCATCTGGGGAGTGGGAAGGTTGATGAAGCGGTCAAGAATTCGCTGGATTTGAGTATTTCGCCGCAAGATCTGGAAGAAGATGAATTTCAGGCCGCAGCGGCGTATATGATGGCCTTGCAGACTTTGTATTCTGATTATCTGGAACAATGGGAGTTCCTGAAAACGTTTTTGCCACGCGCCCATATCGGGCCGTTCAATATTCAAAAATACAATGAAGGCGGGCACTTCGGGAAATTGCATGCAGAGCGGACATCCCTGAACTGTCTGCAAAGAACATTGGTCTGGATGACCTATCTCAATGATGTGGAAGACGGCGGTGAAACGGAATTTCCGATGTTTGGTTTGAAAGTCAAACCGGAAAAGGGAAAAACCCTGATTTGGCCGGCCGAATGGACCCACGCCCACAGGGGGACGGTGGTCAACAAGGGAAACAAGTACATCATTACCGGCTGGATGCATTACCCTGACAACATCTGAAGCGATGTGGAAAGAGCGGCCTAGCCGTCGGTCTCAGGTGAATTGGTCCAGCGAAAAGTCAGGTTGATGCGTGCACCGACGGTTCGGGACGTCTTGGGGATGGCGTGCTGCCAGTGATGCTGGATCGGTCCGGACATGACCAGCAGGCTGGTGTCGGGCAAATCGACGGACACCAGTTTTTTTCTGTAGCCTTTGTGACGCAGGCGAAAGCGGCGTGTCGCTCCCAGACTGAGCGAGGCAATAGCTGGATTGTCCCCGAGTTCGGGTTCGTCATCGCTATGCCAGCCCATGCTGTCGCGGCCATCGCGGTAAAGGTTGAGGAGTACGGAGTTGAACTCAGTGTCCGAGAACGCCTCAATCCGCTTTTTGATCACCAGCAGCTCGGGCGGCCAGGGTTCCGGGATCATGGTCAGGCCCGAATATGTATAGGGGACATCGCCGTGCCAGCTGCTGAGGCGGGGCGTCAGGACCTTGCGCCCGAACAGGGTCAGTTCCTGCTGTCGCCACGGACAGGATGTTTCCAGAGTGTCAAAGATATCGCGCGATTCGCCAGGACTTAAAAATTGCTGAAACAGAATGGCTTGCCCATCGCTGTCGATCAGGTGTCGCCCCTGTTGCGCCATTCCGATCAATGCAGGTCGGGTTGCAGTAAAAAATCGTTACGGTCAGCGGTTCTGATTTGCACGTCGAAAACCCGCTCGTCGCGCGCGATTGACAGCGTCACGGTCACGCCGGCATCGCCCAGCGCCCACAACTGACGGAAAAAGGCCGCCAGCTCTTCGACAGGCTGTCCATTGATGGCAGTCAGCATATCATCGGCTTCCAGGCCTGAACTGGCGCTGGGGCCTTCCGGAATTATGCCCGCGATATACAACTGGCTGTCGTTTTCCGCGATCATGGCCCCTAACCAGGGGCGCGGCGCCTTGTTTACCCGACCGTAGGTAAGCAGGTCATCCAGCACAGGTTTCAGGATATCGATAGGGACGATCATATTGCCATCGAAGGGGATTTGACCATCGCTCGAATGCTGAATGAACAGCGACCCGATGCCGACCAGTTCACCGTGTTCTGAAATCAAGGCGGCACCACCCCAGAAGGGATGGGGTGGGGTCGTAAAGATGGCTTCGTCCAACAGGTATTCCCAGTACCCGGCGAATTCCTGCTTGGCGGCGATCCGGGCGGTAATGGCGTTCTCAGGCCCGCCATGGCCCGCCACCGTCACATCGTCCCCAACCTGTAACTGTGTTGAATTCCCGATGGGTAGCGGTTGGGCGTTCAGTTTCCCGAGCGCCTGCACCAGACCAAAGCCGGTTTCCTGGTCATAGGCCAGGACATGACCAGCAACGGCCTGTCCACTGGCGTCGATCAGCCACATGTTTTGAGCCTCAATGGTCAGGTAACCGATGGTCAAAATCAGTCCGGTGTCACGGATCAACACACCATGACCATTGCGCTCGGTCCCCAGGCCGGGTGCCGTGAATGCATTTTCCGGTACCTGACAGCGGATGGAAATGACCGCTGACAGGGCTTCTTCCAGATCATAAGTCATCGCCGCAGGGTCAGGCTGCAGGGCAGGGTCGATGGAAATGTCTTCGTTCATGACGTTTTGCGAGTCCCGATCTTTTCAGTCAGACAGATAGGAGTCCAAATCATGCCATTCCATGTGACCCTTGTCACTGATCCCAATGCAGATTCCGTATATCTTTCCGCGCATGACACTTCTTGTGTCGGGAATGACCATAAGCCGGGGGGAATTGATCCATGGCTCAGCATGATGACAGCGTGCCTGTGCAAAGACCGTTCACTGAGGAACGCAGAAAGCGAAAACGGCGGTTATCTTCGGGGGCAGTCGAGAGGGTCGATCAACGGTCCCGGCCCGAACGCCGATTGGACGCCAACTGGCGTTACGCCCTGATCCGGCGGCAGCTGAAGGGGTGACGCGGGTGATCAGAGCGTAAGCCGTATCCCTACCTTAAAGCAGGCAGTGCTTGGCGAAGTCGGCGGCTTCGTTGGAGGACCAGTCACCCTTGGGTTTTGCTTTCATGTCGGAGCACCATTCTTCCGAGCCTACTTCCGGCGAGCACGCGGACAGGCCGGTGGCCGAGAGGAAAGCGACTGTCAGGGCGATGCATATTTTCTTTGTTAGAGTCATAGATGAAACCTTCTTGCATTAAAAACGGTAGCGGATCATACCATGCCTTCGGCGGAGTTCCAGATGAAGAAAAGCTGGGAGAGGAAATAAAATCGAAAACCAGCCTATGGTGTGGTTGCGCTGCGCTTGCTAGTATCGCCGCTACACGCACAACTTAACCGGTTTCGGCTCCCTGACATGTCCAAATTTCTTAAAATCCTGATCCAGTATCATAAGAAAAACAAGCTGCGCGCCCAGCAGTTTTTCTTCCTCAAGGCCTGTATGGCGGCGAGCGCGGTTGTCGCGGTTGCCGACGGACAGGCCTGTCGCCGCGAAGCTCTGGCGGTGACGGCCTTGACGAAAACTCTTGATGAGCTGAAGATTTTTGATTCTGGACACGGGTGCACCGTGTATTCAGAATTTGTGGAAAAGCTGGGCCAAGACCCGGACGCCGGGTTTGAAGCGGCAACAAAGGCCATTGATGCGGTTCGTGACGACAGCGAACTGACGCAATTGCTGGTGATGATCTGCCATACCATCAGTGAAGCGGATGGTATTGTCAGGCCGGAAGAAATTAACGCGATTGAACATATCTGCGGATTGCTGCATATCGATCCTGAAAGTGTCAAGGCGCTGGAGCTCGATCCACAGGCTGAAATCGGATAACGGGAGGCAAGATATGGCTGGATTTTTTAAACTGCTCGCCGAACATCATAAAAAAAACAAGGCCCGGTCCAGAAATTTTGAACTGTTCAAGGCCTGTATGGCAGGGGTGGCATTGGCCGCAATGGCGGATGGTGAATTTGCCCGCCGCGAGGACGCGGCGCTGAAAAAGCTCATGAAAATAGTCGATGAGCTCAAACTTTATGGGGCCGCGCACACCCGTGAGACATTTATGGGTTTCGTCAATAAAATTCAGGACGACCCCGAACAAGGACGGAAAGAGGCGCTGGAGGCGGTGGCGCTAGCCAAGGATGACCCAGAATGGGCGGCGACGGCAATCATGCTTGCGGCGACGATTTCCGAATCGGATGGTACAATTGATGAGGCGGAAATCGAAGTTGTCGAGCGCCTTGGGGAACTTCTGGGCATTGACCCGTCAACGGTGGAATCCCTGAAAGTTGATTTTAAAGATGAAATCTTCTGATGATGCCGACGATCTGAAATTTATTGATTCGGATGATGATGGGGACGAGCCCATCGTCAAAGGTGGATACTCCCATATCACACCCCAGGGTTATAAGAAATTTCAGGATGAGTTCAATGAGTTGGTTCGCGTCGAGCGGCCGAAGGTCGTTGAAGTCGTTTCGTGGGCGGCGGGCAATGGCGACCGGTCGGAAAATGGCGACTACATCTATGGCAAAAAACGCCTGCGGGAGATCGACCGGCGCATCCGCTTCCTCGGCAAACGGCTGAAACATGCAACTGTCGTTGACCCGAAAAAACAAACCCGGCGCGATCAGGTGTTTTTCGGCGCGACCGTGACTTATGTTAACGACGACGACGTTGAACGCGAGGTCACCATTGTCGGTATGGATGAGGCGGATATGGAGTCGGGATGTGTCAGTCTGGCTTCCCCGGTCGCGCGGGCATTGTTAAAAGCATATATCGGCGACGTCGTTGAACTGCACACGCCCAGTGGCGCGGTATCGTTGGAAGTCCTCAGAATCAGCTATTGATAGATGGATTTATGTGACCAGCAGGCGTTTGCGTGTCCTGCAATCCTTCCTTTAAAGACCACACACGGTAATAGTGGCGACCTTAATACCGAGCTTTAATACGTGACGGTTTTGCTGACATGCTGTATTGCGACAGCGTAATCAATCGATATTCCCACGGGATACTGATTTAATCTTCTGGTATCAAGGTAGGAGGGAGACCGGAGATGCCGTGGGCAATTATTTTGATCGCCGGGTTTTTGTCCGTCAACGTATTAGCACTAAAGAGTCCCGTTTGGGCAGCTAACCGGGTTTTGACGTTGGCCAGGCAGCCAGGAGCGGCCGTCACGGACAAGGCGCTACCAATTCTCGTCTGCATTTTGAAAAAAATGGATCAACCTTTTGAGTTTGTCGGCGTCCCCTGGAAACGCGCGCAGGTCGGAACCCGAAGTGGTGTATATGATGGCTTTTTCATTGCCAGCCGCAATGAACGCCGTGATTCTTATGCGGTGCCATCGTCCCCGCTTATATATACAAAATGGTATTTTGTGACAAATAAGGCGCAAGCATTGTCGCCGGAAAATTCAACTTTTAGAGATCTAAGTTTCGGAGCAAATCTGGGTACAGCGCGGCAACAGTGGCTAAATATCGAAAAAGAAAAAGGCCGCTTGCGGGGGAGAATTGAAGTCGGCGCCAACACGGCGACGACTTGGAAAATGTTAATTCGTGATCGCTTTGACGTGCTGCTGGAAAATCAGCAAAATTTAAACAAATTCCTGATACAGGAGCAGCGTGTTAAAGAGGACTTTAATATTTATTCAGCCAGAAAAATTCCCCTCTCGGTATACTTTGGAAAAGAGTTTCTGACCCGGTCGCCAAATTTTTTAACGTTGTTCAACAGCAAAATTAAAGACTGTCAGTAAAGTGCACGGCGGGAAATAAAGGCTGTTTTATCGGATAAGTTGGAAGCAGCATTTCCGCCTTATTTTTTGTCTATGAAGTCTATGAATATGATAGGGCCTAACGCGCGGCAAAAACCTTTTTCAGCAGGTCCGTCGTCCTTGCCGCCGGGTTGGCGCGAATCGCGGCTTCCTGTTCAGCCATGTAGTGGAATAATCCCTCAAGGGCCTTGGACACGGCGTAGGCCGTGAGGTCGGTTTTTACGTCCGGTACGAACGGAACGGATTTGTACTGGCTGATCATCGCATCAAACGCCTGAATGGCACCGACCTGGGCCATGCTGCTTTCAACAATTGGGGTAAAGCGTTCGGTCAGTGGTGCGGACATGTTGCGCTGGAAATATTTGGTTGCCGCATCTTTCGGGCCATCCAGGATTTTTTTTGCGTCATCCAAGGACATGGCCTGTATCGACTGCCAGAATACGTCTCTGGCTTCGGGAGCAGCCTTTTCCGCCGCCCGGTTGATCCGCGTTTCGACATCCTGGGTGAGCGCGCCAAAACCAAATTTTTCAAGAGTTTCATGAACGGTTTTGAGGGTGCCGGGGAGCGGGATATGGATCGCCGGGTCCCCCAGGTAGCCGTCCGTCCGCCCAACCTGGGTGATCACTTTTTCCGAACCAATCCGGAGCGCCTCTTTCAGGCCGGCGGTGATATCTTCCGTGCTGAGCCCCATCACGCCTGAAGATGACCCACCTTCACCCGTCACCTGCTTGGTCACTTCGTTGACCACGCCCTTGGTCAGGTCGGACCAGCTTTGGGCGGCTGCCGGGAAACTGATTGCAACGGTGGCAACGGTGAGCGTAATGATTTTCAGCATGAAATTCTCCAAATATTCTTCTAATTGTTGACGTTCGGGTCGCCGCCATCCTTAAAGTGCGCAAGCCCGCGTTTCAGGAAACTGTCCCGCATCGGCTGCCCGTTTCCCGATTTGGCGACCATTTTTTCCGGCGGCGTAGGCGACGTGACCTCAGGCCAGAATCCCGCCTGCGGGTCCGACCCTTCGGCGGCGATTGCAAGCGGATCATCATCTTCGATTGCCGGAGTTTTCAGAATCTCCATATATTCCCAGGTGGCTTCCAGCGGAATGTTATTGGGATCATAAAAATAGATCGACCAGAACAGGCCGTGATCGACAGCGCCATGCACACCGAACCCGGCGGCCTCCAGCCGGTCTTTTAATCCAAACAGCTCTTCTTTTGACGATACGGTGAAAGATACATGATCAAACCCGAGAGGGTCGCTCGTGCGGTCCCCCGGGAACTTCCGGACCATTGGCGAGGCGCCGTCGTATTCAAAAAAGGCCACATGGGTTTCGTTGTCGCCCATACGGAAAAAATAATGACGATATCCGTCATGGCCGATCCCGGCGCTTAACGTCATGCCCAGTAAATCCCGGTAAAACCGTACCGTCGTGGTCATGTCATCGGTGATAAAGGCCAGGTGATTAATGTTATGGAGCGCCACGCTACATCCTCTCGTGAGTAATTTCCTTTATAACATATGGGAACGCGAGGAGATCATATCGATAAAACTATTTTTCAGACTTGGGCCGTTCCATGGAAAACACCTTCTCCACCCGGGTGTAGTCCTTATAGCCCATACGGGCCAGCGGCATGATCTTTTCGATGTCAATGACGCCATCAATCAAAAAATCATCGTTGATATGGATGCCGACAACCTGTCCGGTCACCAGGGCGTTGCGCATGCCCGGTGTGTCGCTCGGCATGTCCAGGGTTTTGTAATAAACACATTCCATATGGATGGGCGCGGCTTTGACGCGGGGTGGTTTAACCAGTTCAGAAGGTTCCGTCTGCAGTCCGGCGAGATCGAACTCATCGACATTGGCGTCGACCGCGGCGCTTGACGCGTTCATTTGATCACGCAGGTCCCAGGTCGCCATATTGCAAACGAATTCCCCGGTTTCTTCCACATTGGCGAGCGAATCCTTGGTTCGTGCATCCGTATTACCATTGGCCCCGAACATGACCATCGGCGGTTCACCGCTGACACCATTGAAAAAGCTGTAGGGGGCCAGATTGACGTGCCCGCTGGCGCTTATGGAGGATATCCAGCCAATCGGTCGTGGCACGACGCAGCTTTTAAACGGATTATGAGGCAGGCCGTGTGGTTTGTCGGTTTGCCAGAACATACAAAAATTCCTCCAGTTAATCGCGTTTGCGAAGCAGGTCGCTAAGCCAGAACGCCTGCGCCCCTATGGCCCCAAACGGCAGCAGAATCCATGCGACATCAAATGCGGAAAGAATCAGAATGATAAAACAGAATTCCGCCCGGCTGAGGGTATGAAAGATATAGAACAGTTTTTGCCCCAAAGTTGTCAGCCCCTCGGCTTCGGGTTCCTGTAGGGGTTCGTTAGGAACTTCATTTTCCGCGGCTTTTCGGGCTTGAATAAACGGATTTGCACGGACCAGGTCAACGCCGTAATCAATGATTGCCCCGGCCGCGGCAATCAGCCCCAGCCATAACCACCAGATTTCATTACTGGCGACCCAGGTGCCATATCCGAGACCGGCAAAAATGGCTGTATCGACAATACAGTCAGCAAAATCGTCGAACGCGGCACCATAGGGAGAGCATTGATCCTTCAGGCGGGCGACCACGCCATCACAATAATCAAGCCCGTAACTGAGCACCAGCAGGAGCGCCCCATAAATATTCCAAATCAGTTCGCCCTTCATAAATAATCCGCCGCCGGTTAATCCAACCAGCATGGAGATGAAGGTCACCTGATTGGCGCTGACGGGCAGGCGAATCACGACAAGGGACAAATAATATCCCATTTGGCGGGCCATCGGAAACAGGCTGTCCGGCCTGATTACCGCCGGGCCGCTATGCCCTGGTTTTCCGGCCTTCAGGTTGACTTGAATGGAAAGCGACATGATACGTTACCCTTAAACGTCGATGATCACGCTATGTAACCCAGTCGGATGGCGGGAACAACCAGGTTGGTTATCAATCACGTTATCGTTAGAAATCACTTCGGGTTTGTGTCGCTCAGGGACGAATGCTAGGTTCTCTGCCGAATTGAAGCATCCCGATCTACAAACAACACGCAACAGGAATGCGCTTTTGACTAAAGTTCTTTCATATATAGGGCTTTTCGTCGGTCTTGCCGTCATGACGGGGCTCATTGCATGGCAAGGCGTCGGCGAGGTTTCGGACATCATACTGTCGTCCGGATGGCCGGTCTTTCTGGTGCCGCTGGCGTGGAGCCCGACCATCTTTCTGGGGACCATGGCGTGGCGGCTTTTATTTGAGCCGGGAAAGGAACCCACATTCAGGGACGCCTTCATGGCCTTGTGGATGGGACGCGCGATTAATACGCTGCTTCCGGTTGCGACCATCGGCGGGGAGGTCGTCAAGGCCCGTATGCTGATTTTGTGGGGCTACCCAAAGGCCGAGTCGAGCGCATCCGTTGTTGTTGATAAAACGGTGCAGGTGTTTGGCGTCATTATCTGGGGGCTGATCGGCGTGACCCTGCTGGTTCATTATTCGGTTGAACACGAAATAATCGCCGCCGCCTTGACGGGATTCGCCATTCTGGGGGCGGGCGTCGCCGGATTTGTGCTGGTTCAAAAGACCGGCATGGTGCGTTTTATGGTCGATTCCGCCCACAAACTGACAAAAGCCGATTATTTTGAAAATTTAAAAGACGGGGCCGACCGGATCGACGAATGCGTGCGCGGAAATTACGCCCGGCCAAGCCGGTTGATGCGCGCCATATTCTGGCGCTCTCTGGCGCTCGTGTTGCAGACGGCCGAGGTCTGGGCAGCGGCGTACGTTCTGGGGCATCCGATTTCGGTCATGGAAGCCATGTTCCTGAAAAGCATGACATCAACGCTCAGTGACGTCGCCTTTGTAATCCCCAATGCCTACGGCATTCAGGAAGGGGCGTTCGTTGTACTGGGGGCGATGATCGGATTGCCGCCGGACCTGATGCTGGCCGTGTCGCTGTCCATCCGCATCCGGGAATTGCTGGTCGATGTGCCCGGCCTTATCATATGGCAGCATGCCGAAGGACACCACTTTCTCAAAAACCGCAAGCTGCCCGCGGCGGGGAAATTCTGAATATGATGATTGCACTCTATGTCGGTTGGGGTTTGTTTGCGGCTTCCGTTGGATATCTGCTGGTTGCGAGTTTCTGTGTTCTGAAATTCAGACGCAACCTTGGTCGTACCCCGGCTGCGCCGAAAGACCAGCCCGGCGTCACCCTGTATAAACCGCTTCACGGTCTCGATTGTGGCCTGATGCAAAATCTGGCGAGTTTCTGCCGACAGGACTATCCCGATTATCAAATCGTTTTCGGTGTTTCGGACGCCAACGATCCGGCCATTTCCGTGGTTCATGAAATCATGGCTGAATTCCCCAAGATCGATATGGAACTGGTCATCAGCGGCAGGTCAAACGGAAACAATCCGAAGGTCAACAATCTTATTAATATGGATGCGCTCGCCAAACACGACGTTTTGATCATTTCCGACAGCGACATGCGTGTGGAAGCGGATTATATCCGGCGGGTGATCGGCGGATTTGAATCGGAACGGGTCGGGTTGGTGACCTGCCTGTACAAGGGAACCCCGGTCCCCGGTCTGGCATCGCATCTAGGCGCCATGTTCATAAATCAGTGGTTCACGCCGTCGGCCCTGATTCCGGCAACGTTTGGGCAAATGAAGCACTGCTTCGGTGCGACCATGGCCATCAGACGCGACGTCTTGCTCCAGATCGGCGGGCTGGACGCCCTGGTTGGAAACCTGGCGGATGATTACACCTTGGGCAGGCTGGTTCGAGAAGCTGGGTACGACATTCGGCTGGGGGACGCCATCATCGAAAATATTGTCGAGGAAGCGGATGTGAGGTCTCTGGTTTTACACGAACTTCGCTGGGCCAGGACCATTCGCTCCGTTGAGCCTCTGGGTTTTGTTTCGACCTTTCTGACCGACACCATTCCGTTAGGTATCATCGTCGGACTGATGGCGTACTTGACAGGTTACGGACTGTTCTGGGTTCTAATGCCAATTATAATGGCTTTGTGTGCCCGAATTATTTTGCATTTCTCGACAAAGGTCACATTTATCTCTAAACAGTCCGTCCCTTTCTGGATGATTCCGGTTCGTGATGTGCTTTCTTTTGTCGTCAGGCTTTTGTGTTACACGGGGCGGACGGTCAATTGGCGGGATTCGAACCTTTCCGTGGGAAAAGCGGGCGAACTAAGTCATTTAAAATCACGCAGTACGGCAGATAAACGATATGAAAAAGACCCTGTTCCTGAGTCCACCCTCCTTTGAAGGATTTGATGGTGGCGCCGGATCGCGCTATCAGTGCAAACGCGAGGTTCGCTCTTTCTGGTATCCCACATGGCTTGCGCAACTGGCGGCTCTGGTGCCGGACAGCACACTGATCGACGGACCGGCGGGGGGCTATACGCTGGATCAGTTGCTGATCGAAGCGCCTAAATACGAAGTGCTGATCGTCTACACCTCGACGCCGACCTTTGCCAACGATGTCCAGGTGGCGAACGCCATGAAAGAGATGAACCCGGAATTATTGATCGGGTTCTGCGGCGCGCATGTGATGATCAATTGGGAATCGGCGATGGCCGCGTCGCAGAATATTGATTTTGTCTGCGACAAGGAATTCGATTTCACGGTCAGGGAAGTCTGTGAAGGCAAACCGCTAAGCGACGTCATGGGGCTTTATTACCGCGATGGCGACAAGGTGGTTAAATCCGGTGAGCGGGCCATAATCCATGATATGGACACCCTGCCCTGGGTAACGCCGATCTACAAAAAGTTCCTGGATACAAAAAATTACTACAACGGCTACATGCTGCACCCTTATATGTCGCTGTATACGGGCCGGGGGTGTAAGTCGCGCTGTACCTATTGCCTGTGGCCGCAAACCATTTCGGGTCATAATTACCGCACCCGTTCGGTCAAGGACATTGCCGCCGAAATTGCCTACGCGCAAAAAGAATTCCCGGAAGTGAAGGAGTTTTTTTTCGATGATGACACCCTGACCGACAACATCGAACATGTGGAGGCGCTGGCGGTTGAGCTTGGAAAGCTGGGGGTCACCTGGTCGTGTAACGCCAAAGCCAATGTGCCCCGGAAAACCCTTGAAATCCTGAAAGCCAATGGGCTGCGGTTGCTGCTTGTCGGCTATGAGTCCGGCAATCAGAAAATTCTCAACAACATGAAAAAAGGTGTACGGCTGGACTTCGCCCGGCGTTTCACCAAAGACTGTCATGATCTCGGCATTCTCATTCATGGCTGTTTTATTATGGGGCTTCCCGGTGAAACCCGTGAAACCATTAAAGAAACCATGGCCTATGCCAAGGAAATCGACCCGAAAACCATTCAGGTTTCCTTGCCCGCCACGTATCCCGGTACGTTTCTTTACAAACAGGCCATGGAAAACGGCTGGCTGCAAACGGATGAGGTGACGGAAGGTCTGGTCACCGACAACGGCACCCAGGAAAGTATCCTGAGCTACCCACATCTGGACAAGACAGAAATTTTCGACGCCGTCGAAACGTTTTACAAGGACTTCTATTTCCGTCCGGCCAAGATGGCGCAACTGACGTGGGATATGTGTCGGGACTGGGACGTCATGAAACGCCAGTTGCGCGAAGGCAAAGAGTTTTTCAAATTCCTGTGGGGACGCAAGGAAGCGGCTTGAAGAATTTGATTGTTACCGCTGACGATTTCGGTATCTCGAAAGAAGTAAACGAGGCAGTAGAAACCGCGCACAAAAGCGGCATCCTGACGGCAACATCGTTGATGGTCGGTGAGCCGTTCGCGGCTGACGCGGTAGAGCGCGCCCGCGCCATGCCCACGTTGGGTGTCGGCTTGCATGTGGCGGTGTCGAGGGCCCATCCTGTTTCTCCGCTGGCCCAAATTCCTGATCTGGTCGGTCGGAATGGCCTGCTGCGGGCAGGTCTGGTGGGGGCCGGGTTCAGGTTCTTCTTCTTGCCCGCCGTCCGCCGACAGCTTGAGGTCGAGATCACAGCGCAATTTGAGGCTTTTGCAAAAACAGGATTACCTCTGGATCACGTCAACGCCCACAATCATCTACATCTGCATCCCATCGTACTCGGCTTGATCTTGAAGATCGGCCAGAAGTTCGGAATGCAATCCGTACGCTTGCCAAAAGACGACAACGCAAGAGGGCTAGGTTCTAAATTTCTTTCCCTGTGGGTGGCGTTGATGAAATCGCGGCTTCGTAAAAATGGCGTTCGTCACAACGATGTTCTGCTGGGGCTCAAGGAAACCGGCGCCCTGGATACGAAATTCTTGATTTCCCTGATCGAAGGTTTAACAGATCAGACGGCGGAACTGATGTGCCATCCGGCAACCGGCCCTTGGGTCGGCATGGACCCGATGGCGAAGGGGTTTCACCACGACCGGGAGTTTCAGGCGCTGATTGACGCGGCATCGGCGGAGGCCATCACTGACAACGGGGTGCGCCTCGTGACTTATAGAGACATTGAATGATGAAGTCGGAAAGGCCGATGGCAGCAAAATCAGCTTACGTGCTGGGCCGGTCCTGGTCCCACAGGCTCGCGCTTGTATTCGTGCGCCCGCTGGCCGATACAGCGATCACGCCCAACCATCTGACCACGCTCCGCCTGATTACGGGGCTGGCCGCCTGTTACTGTTTCGCCATCGGGGACCGGGAGATGGTGATCTGGGGGGGCTGGATTTGGGTGCTGTCGGCGTTCCTGGACCGGGCAGATGGAGAATTGGCCAGGGTCAGCGGCAAAACCAGCCCCTGGGGTCACAGGTTCGACATGTTCTGTGATTCGACGATTACCAGCCTGTTTTTTGTTGCCGCCGGTGTTGGGTTGCGCAGTACCGAATTGGGGGGCTGGGCGATTGTCATGGGTGTGGCGGGGGGGCTAGGTGTGTTGGTGGCGGGATATTACGCCGAACAAATCGACAAACAGAACGCGGACCCGGCGGATCGCGCCTATCCGGGCTTCGCCGGGTTTGATTTCGACGATGTGTTGTATTTATTCGCTGGCGTGGCGTGGCTGGATTTATTCCTGCCGTTTGTTGTTGGCGCATCCCTCGGGGCACCGGCTTTCGCCCTGTTGACCTGGTATAGATGGCGCAGGCTGCCGCCCATAGATCCTTCCAGAGGTTAAGCCGGTATCAATTGTCCGGTGCCTCATGTAGACTGAACTCCCGACAGAAAATGAAGTGCGTACAGATGCAAGGCGCAACCTGTTTGGAGACTGTAAATGGGCTTCGATGTTACCCAGTCACCTTTGTTTCTGCTGGCGACCAGCATGGCCTATCTGATCGAAGCCGATACCCGCACGACATTTGAGGAAAAGGCCCAACTGGCGGCAGCGTTGGGCAAACACGTCAGCAGCGGCGAAATTTCCCGGGAAGAATTGCACGCGATTGTTGCCGATGCCTTTGATTACGCCGAAGACAACAGCGTGGACTCCTTTTTGGTCGATCTCGGCACAACGCTGACACCGGGCCAGAAAACGGCCGTTATTATCAATATGTATGACGCCATGCTGGTTGATGGCAGTGTCGCGGTCGGGGAAAAGAGGGTGATGCAGAAATTTGTCAACTCGTTTGGGCTCGGCCGGAACACCATGAAGGTGATTCGTGAAATCATTATGATCAAAAATGATACGACGGTTTTTACCGATCAATCCCATCCGCAGAATGACCCAAAATACGTTCTGGATGTGAAAATGTTTGACGCCATTTCGTCTTCCTCGCCCGTGCAACTGACGGACGCCCTGCCAGGCGGCAAACCCCGATGGGGCGGTGGAGATTCCGACTAGATTCGTCCTTGTTTTCACCGCGCTGGATTTTCTCCGGTGACCCGCGTTGTCATGGCGAAACAGGCGGAAGAGGAGATATACGAAAGTTACTATCCCGAACGGAGCTTGAGCTACTGGACTACTGCTCCGACAGTAGCGCGCCTTGAGATCAGATGATCTATAAAAAGTCGCAACGGTTCGAGGCGTCTGTTCTGTTCCGGGTAGAAAAGATAGTATGGCGGCACCGTCGCGACGTAAGGGTCTAGAACCGTCTCCAGAGTTCCAGCCTGGATTCCGTGTTCGATTATTGCCCTGAGCGACCATCCGATACCGAGACCGTCACAAACCGCTTGGCGCACCGCCTCCATCCCATCAAACACAATCGTCGCCGGTGCCTCGACACTCTTTGTTTGTCCATCTTCTATGAATTGCCAATCCTGAATACGGTTGGCCGTGATATATTTGTACCGGACGCAACTGTGGTTAAGTAGATCGCGCGGATGGACCGGTCGGCCGAAAGTTTGAAGATACGACGGCGTGGAGAAATAGCATGGCAGCAGAGGTTCAGTCAGACGTACGGCAACCATGTCCTGTGTCAACCGACCTCCTAAACGGAACCCCGCATGAAAGCCGTCCCTTACGATATCAACGAGCCCTTCGTTGATGGAAAAATCGAGTTTAACATCTGGATAACGCGCCTGAAATTCAGCGAGGACGGGAGAAATGATTATCCTGTAAGCGCTTATTGGCATGGTCAGCCGCAATGTGCCGGTCGTGGATTTTCCGATGGTTCGGGCACCTTCAATCGCATCCGAAATCTCTTGGAACGCAGGGCCAGTCCCAGCGAGCAAGGTACGACCGGCCTCGGTCAGTTCGATAGATCTTGTGGTCCGCACCAGCAGATCGACGCCAAGCTTTTGTTCAAGCGCCTTGAGTTGATGGCTGACAGTTGGTGCGCCGACGCCGAGCGCGCGTGCTGCAGCACGCATTGATCCTTCACGGATAATGGTCAGGAATACCTCGATACTACCTATAAACTCACGCGCCATTATTCGATTTTACACACTAATCTGTTCTTTAGTTTCCATCTAGTACAACAATATTGATTTCATTAAGGTGCTGAAAGCGGAAATGTGATGCTCACGGGCGACCGCAAAAGGGAAATTGAGGCAGGAGGACAGGCCATAACACAGAACCGCGACGCGGGTCCGGACCGGATAGTGCAAGGCGCTGGTATTATTCTGGCGTCCGTCGCGACCATGGCTTTTGCGGATGCCCTGGTGAAATTTGCGAGCGCGGAGCTAACAGTTTGGCAGGTCTTCGCCGCGCGATCAATTTTTGCGATCCCCTGCCTGATCGTGCTGGCATACGTGAGTGGTGCCGGTTTAAAACCGCGCGCCGTGAAATGGGTGTTCGTGCGAAGCGCTCTTCTCGTCGCAACGTGGCTGGCCTTTTATGCAGCACTCCCCGTGCTCGATCTCTCTGTTGCGGCGGTTGCAGTCTATACCAATCCGATCCTGACCGCTTTACTGTCGGCCGTATTTCTGGGCGAGCGGGTGTCAGGGCGCCAATGGATTGGAGTGTTCCTGGGATTTCTCGGTGTCACGGCGATTTTGAGACCTGGCAGCGATGCGTTTTCTTGGTTCATCCTGCTGCCGGTTTTGGCGGCTGCATTTTATTCTCTGGCGATGATTCTCACCCGAAGAAAGTGTCAGAACGAAGGAGCGACCACCCTAGCGTTCGCCCTTCATGGCGTGTTCATTATTACCGGTTTGATCGCAACAGGCGTTCTCGCCATTGTCGATCTCGGAATTGATACCAAAGCAGCCTACCCATTCCTATTGGCCGATTGGGCGCCGATGGGTTTTCAGGAATGGGGATTGATGGCCCTTCTTGGTGCGCTCTCCGCCGCCTTCTTCCTCGGCGTGGCGCGTGCTTACCAGATCGCTCCGCCGCAAATCATTGCGACCTTTGACTATGGATATCTGGTTTCGGCGGCTTTGTGGGGTTTTGTGTTCTTTTCGGAAGAACCGAGTCTGTTGACAGTTTTCGGCATGATCCTGATCACGCTGGCCGGGCTTCTCGTTGCGGCCCCATCCGCGAAAAAATCACTGGTACAAAAGCCAGTCCCGCCTGGAAAGCGGCTTGATGAAAAGAATTCGACAAATTTTGGCTCAACCTGATCAATTAAATATCGGGACTAAATATCTGGTTCAGGCAACAGTATCGCAAACCCGTAAAACCCAGAGGTTATTTGACGAGAGAGGCTCATTTTTTTTCGAAATAATTCAGGAAAAACGTTTTCAGTTTGGGCTGTGGGGTGAATTTGGCGGCCAGCATGCCGTCTTTGACCCGGACCACATTGGCGAAACCGGAAATTTCCGCTGATTCACCGTTGATCTCGCCAATGAACCGGAATTCGAAATACATGTTGCCATGTAATCTGCCATCATAACCCTTGACGGCGAAGCCACCCAGGCTGACATCAAGAAGCGTGAACTCCGGTCCCCGTCCCGCGTCATCAATGCCGACGGCGACGGTTTCTCCCTGCCCGGAGATGCGGTCGAATTCGCGTGGTGGTTTGTCTTGAGTCTTGCCGCCGCCAGTTATCTTTTTCAGCCAGGACATTAAGTATCTCGCCAAGTGGTTGCCAGATGATCATCGGCATGCATGTTGTCGCAGTATATGCTTAACAACATGTTTATATCAAATCCCAGCGGGCGGGAATTGAAATTCTTCTCAGCGTTCGAGAAGGGCCCTGCCCAATTTGCCAATGTAGGGGTCCATCAGGTAGCGCATGACCGTGCGTGTGCCAGTTTGAATGCTTGAGCGCACCTGCATGCCGGGCGACAGCCGGTAGCGCAGATTGCCGCTTTCGAAAAAATCCCGCTCGGTCTGAATGCGGACCTTGTAATAAGGGGTCCCTTCACGGGTAATGATGGTGTCTGGGCTGATCTGTACGACGTGGCCCTTGAGGATGCCGAACCGTGCGGCTTCGGCGGATGCCAGTTGTACATGGGCTTCCTGCCCCAGTTGAACATATCCGATATCACGCGTCGGCAAGCGGGCTTCGATGACCAGACGATCATCGCCAGGAACCATATCGAGAACGGTTTTGCCCGCCTGAATGACACCACCCCGGGTCACCACATACAGGGTTTTGATGATGCCATCCACTGGCGCGCGCAGAACCGTACGACGCAGGCTGTCTTTCAGTGTGCGGGTACGTTGCGACAGTTCGTTGAAGGTGCGCCGGGCGTCGCCCAGCTCCGTGGCGGCTTCTTCCCTGAATCCGCTTGCGGCCGCATCCAATTGCGCCTTGGCCTGCGCCAGGGCGGCTTTTGCCGCCGGCAAGCGGGCGCGGTCCTCTTCCATGCGGCCCTTGAGTTCAGCTTCTTCCTTCAGCAGCCCCAAGTGGGTCATGCGGTTGCCCTGATCAAGATTGGTCAGACGCTTTGAGATTTTAATCTGTTCGCGCACAAGTTTCAGGCTGTTTGCCGTATTCTTGCGGCGCACGCCGATTTCCAGAACCTCCTGTTCGCGCTGAATGATCTGTTGTCGTTGCACCGTCATCTGGCTGGTTATCCGGCGCAATCGGGTTTTGAACAGGCGTTCGGTTTGAGCGACGAGATCAGGGCCGGATACCATCAGGGCTGTCGGGAACCTTAACCTGTTTTCGCCGTTGCTTTCTGCCTCAAGGCGGACAATGTTGGCTTCAAGCGCGGCGACCCTGATTTTCAGTTCGTCCAGTTCGGCCCCAGATTTTGTTGGCTCCAGCTCGATCAAGGGCTGATTTTTTTTGACCTTGTCGCCTTCGCGAACCAGAATACGCCGAACGATCCCGCCTTCCAGATGCTGAATCGACTTAAGCTGGCTGGACGGAACCACCTCTCCAGTCGCAACGGCAACCACATCCAGTAAACCAATATTCGCCCAGATCAAAAAACCGCTGACCATGGCTATGCAGCAGAGCAGGAAGGCGTGCGTGCCGTAGTTTCTTTTTCGCGCGGGTTTTGCCTGTGGCGGTGCTTCGGTCATGCCTGCCGCTCCGGGTTTTTTTCGACGGTTGGGCTACTGGTTTTGGAACTCTGATCGGGTTGTGTCCCCTGAATGATCTGCGGTATCGGTTTGCTGTTCAGATCCAGGGTCAGTCTGGCGCCACTCAATATGATCGGGTCGCTGGTGATGACGATAATGGTGCGGCCATCCTGAACCAGTGTTTTCATGATTTCATATACGGCCGCGCAGCCTTCTGGATCGACGCCTTCCGTCGGTTCATCAAACACCACCAGTCTTCCAGGCGTGGTGATCGCCCGGGCTAGCGCCAGGCGGCGGCGGATACCGACGGCCAGCGTCTGTCCGTTGTCAACGATCTCCGTTTCGAACCCTTTGGGGCTTTCATCGATGAATGCGCCAAGCCCGGCGCGGCGCAGGATTACGTTCATGTCGCCATCTTCAAGCTCTGGGTTGACGGCCTTGAGGTTGCTGCGAATGGTCCCGTTCAGAAAGGTGGGTTCCTGGGGAAGGTACACGACCTGACGCCGCCACCATTTTGGAGAGAGCTGGCGAAGGTCAACACCGTCAACCAGAATCTGCCCGCGCGACGGCTGCATCAATCCGACGAGCAGGCGGGCCAGGGTCGATTTTCCGGCGCCATTGCGCCCCCTGATCAGAAGCACCGAACCGGCCGGTAAATTCAGACTCAACTGTTCAAACAGCGGTGACGGGCTGCCCGGATGGGCAAAGGCAACATCCCGCAACTCGACCGTGCCGGAATATTCACCGAGGACCGAACCGGCGTCTTCCTCGAGCGGAAGGCTGGCGAGACTCCGGATTTTCACCAGCGCCTGCTGGGCCTTGGACATTGATTCGCTCAGATTGGCCAGCTTGATAACCGGGCCCAGTCCGCGAGCGGCCAGGATGTTGGCGCCGATCATGGTGCCGACATCAAGATTTCCACCGACCACAAGTATGGCGCCGATGCCTATGATAGCGACCCCCATGACGGCTTGCAGGCTTTGCGTAAAGGTCTGTGACATGCCCTGGCGGCGGGTGACCAGCTGGCGCAGGCGCTGAACCTGTTCAACATACGTGCGCCAGGCTTTCATCATCAGATCATGTCCGGCAAAGGCCCGGATGGTGTCGGCGGCGTTGTTGGAGGTGCTAACCAGAGAATTGCCAAATCCCGTGATTTGCGACAGAGATTGGGTGACGGGCTGGAGCGTGCGCTGATTGATAACCGTAAACAAAACCGCAACGGAAATGAAAATCAGCACGATGGCCCCCAGGACCGGGTGCAACAAAAACAGCGCCAGGACAAAAATGAACGCAAACGGCACATCCATGATGGCCATCATGTTGGGGGCGTTATACGTGGTCTCGAGCGTTGTCAGGCCCTGAAGAATTTCGCGCCGCTGGCCCGGGGGAATCTGCTCCAGGGCTTCGGTTTTTGCCGTAACGATGACGCCGAAGGCGCCGACAGCGCGGTCCTGGTCGCGTTCCTCCAGTTCGCTGGCGGCGATCATCACCCGCGCCTGACGGAACCCCAATTCAAGACCGATGGCGGTCAGTACGCCTGCCGTCAGCGTAATCAGGGTGGCATCGACCCCGTATGCGACATAGCGGTTCAGGACCTGAACGACGAACATCGGTGAGGCCAGGGCCAGCAGGTTGGCGAAAAAGGAGGCAAGTAGAAGCTCTGCTGTGATCAGCGGGCGGGCGCTCAGCCGTCGAAACATTTCATTCATGGCTGAATCATCTCAGAGTTAGCGAATCATGGCAACTTTTGAACGTAAGGGAAGGGCTGAATAAATCAGCGTTGATTTCACTTGAGTTTATTTTTTTGTGTTTTCTGGGCATTAAGCTGGTCGTTGAAAACGTTACGGACGGCATTCAAAAAAGCCTCATCCGGACGTCTCGCGGCTTCGGAAATTTGTTCTTTTTGGGATTGGGGCGCCACGGACATCCTTTCCGTTCGCGCTGCATGCGCAGAGGCGGCGGGCCTATCCGGCTGGGACGACTGGGGTGCCGGGGTGGCCGCTGAACCTGCGGCGAGGGAAGGTGGTGTCTCTCTGGCGGGGGAGGTGGCCGCTGATCTCCGAGCGGGCTTCGTCTGCTCGGGCGCGGTTACTTCGGAAGGGACGTTCGGGGCGATAAAAGAGGCGTCTTCAGGCAGAAAAATATTTTCGTTCAGTTGTCCGGTCAATTCCAGCAGCTTGTAGGTGGCGATATGAACATCATAGGAAGCCTTCACATAATCGCGGTTGGCTTCGTAAATTTGTTTTTTGAAATTGATGATGTCGAGGCTGGTCGATGAAAGGTTGTTGTTCTCGGTGGTGCCGTGGGCGCTGATTTTTTCTTCCGCTTGCTGAAGCAGGTATTCGCGAATGGCGATCTGTTCCTGGGTGATCTCCATAATCCGGCGATTGGTTTCGATCTTGTGCCAGGCGTCGCGCACTTTTTCTTCAATATCCAGGCGGGTATCGGCCAGATCATGGGCGCTGGAACTGACATCGCTTTCCGCCGCTTTCAGGGTGTTGATCGCGGTCATGCCAAGATTGAACGGCCAGCTCAGTTCCACCTTGGCGACCGTGTCCGTCTTCAGGTCTACGGTGCCATCGATGTTGTTTTTCCACGTGCGTTCCAGAATGCCGTCGATCGAGGGGAGAAACTCCCCGCTTCTGGTTTTCTCAACGTCCTTGCGGGCCTGGGCTTCCGCCAGCTTGTTGAGGGCGATTTCGATGTTCTTATCACGGGCCTGGCGGACGGCATCGTCGATGGATGTTGGCATGCGCCCCAAGAGCAGTGGTGCGGGGCGCAGTTTGTCGGGGTCCGGAGTGAACCCAAAAAAAGTCCTGAATCCGTTGACAAATTCGGCTACACGAAGTTCATCTTTTACCTGCTTTTTCTGGGCCTTGGTCAGCTCATCCCAGATTTTTACGGAGTCCGGACTGTCATTAGGATCAAGCGTGAAGCTGTCTTCTGCATCGGTATCAAAACCATCCTGGTCCAGTTTGAACGGGTCATTTTCCTCGGTTTTAGGGGTGAATTCGCTGGGAGTTTCGACGTTTTGAATGGTTGTGGGGGCGGGTTCCGGGGACGGCGCATTTTCAATTGCATGTTTCTTGCGCTGAAACCGTATTTTTTCGCGAACGGTATCGACCAGAAGCTGTGAAAATTTGAGAAAGGCATTGCTGCCTTCCACGCCCACGTATATGCCTGCGGCCTCTCGGATAAGTTTGGATTCGACCTTGATCAGCTTTAGCCGGGCTTCTTCCAGATTGAGCCGGGCGGCATCGATGGTGGCGTTGGTGGCGCCAAAATCCCATAATCTTTGCGTGAGTTTCATATCCACTTCAGAAACCGGCAAGCGGGTGTTGGCGTCGTGAGGGGTTACGATTGCCTGATAACCGTGCGATGCGGTGGCTTTCAATTCCGGATACCAGTCCCCCAGCGCCGCAAGTGCTTTCTGGCGCGCCGTATCCACGTCGGCCCTGGCTTTCAATACCCGGTCGTGTTTATTCAACGCCTGATCAAGGAGCTGATCCAGGCTTTGGGCAAGCGCAGGGGATGCGGCGAGTCCACCACACAATCCGGCCACAAAAGCACACGCGCTGAGGAAAGCCCTCATCGATTTTTTTACCACCAAATTTATCGTCCCAGGCCTGTGGTCCTTCTGGTCACAGGCTGTCCGCCTTTTTTTTGACAGATATCTGGGTGCAGGCCAATGATTTTTATGGAATTTGCGGCTGAGAGATGACGCCAGGATGGTTGGCGGAGAGGGTGCCTAGTCGGTGACGCGCCGCCGCCGAAGCGAGTCATTCTGTTCGACGGCGGCGTCCAGTTCCCTAAGTTCTTCTTCAACCTGGCGTCGTAGCTCAATGTAACGGCGTTTCTCATTTTCAGATAAATCGGACCCGCTGGGGCTGTGTTCCGCCGTGGCTTCGCAGACGAAAGCCAGAAGTTCACCGACCGCCACGGGGACATCAAGGGCTTCGTCCCTGACGCCGCGTTCGGGGCTGGCGTCCAGACCCTTTTCCTGCAACCGGGTCAGTTCGTTGGTCAGAATGGGTGCCCCGGCATGACGCTCCAGCGTCAAGGCGACATCAATGGGCATGAATGTCGTATGCTCAAAGCTCTGGTACTGGGACAGGTTCGTCGGTTTGACGCGGCACAGACCAGCCGCCACCTTTAAACTACCGAACTTGTCGAGAAGCTTGCGGGTCGCCAGCTTGAGGAGCCGAAACTCCATATCGGTTACCGACATGTTCATTTAATGTTCTCTGTAACGCCTTCGAATGACAATTTAGAGTTTGATCTGCAACAATTGATAATCGCAGCCTATGGATTTATCCTGTTCACCGCAAGTGGAGAAGGGGAATAGGCCGCGCTTTATATGACATCAAGATGTGGCAATTTCTGAGATTTTTCATTAGATTGAGACAACATGGCCATTGAAAAAGAACATATCGGCCCGTCGACGCGTGGTGGCGACGCCAAGGCCGTCGGTGACCCGGTTGTTCTTGAGGGAAGCGGGGCGGAGATCACTGTCCCGGAATGGGTTACCAACGGCGTTTTTGAACGCTCCGGCGACAACCTGATCATAACGGGGCCGGATGGGCAAAAACTGATTGTTTCCGAGTTTTTTGCGAACGACGCGACGCCGGTCCTGATCACGCTGAACGGAGAAGAGATTTCCCCGGCGGAAGTTGCCGTGCGTGTGGACGCCGGCGATGCCGTGATGGTCGCCCAGGCCGTGACGGGTGATATTCCGGCGCTCCCGACGGATGTGTCGCCGGACGGCCTGATCAGCCAACCCGCCGGTTCACTTATTCAGACGGCAACACCGCAGGGCGCGGAAATCCAGCTTAACTCCCTTGAAGCGCTTCTGGTCGCGATCTCCAATGGGGCCGAGATCGACGCCAGGATGCTGGAAGTCTTTCGGCAGGCGGCTCAGGAAGCAATTAACGAAGGGTTGCCGCCGGAAGCCGCCGCGGCCGCCCAGCAGGCCTTTATCGATGCACTGATCGGAGGTGTCGCCAGAGGGGATAGCGCACAGGATGCGCTTGCCGAAGCGAAAGCTGTTTTCCAGGCGGTCGGAGAAGCCAACGCGGACGTCGCCACCGGTACCGGTGGCTTGATGGAGGCGCTGGCCACCGGTCAGGGGGTGACACAGGCGATCAATGCCCTCGGCCCGCAGGGCCAGCAGTCGCCGACAGCCCAACAGGCCTTCATCAATGGATTGCAGCAGGGGCTGGCGGAAGGCGGCTTGCCCGGCGATGTGCTGGCGCAGGCCAACCTGGCGGCGACAGGTGTGATTGATGCGGCGGCGCCACTGCCGGGTCAGACCGGTACACCCGCCGACGCTCTGTTGCAGGCGCTGGCGTCTGGCGAAAACGCTAATCAGGCGCTGGCGGGAGTCGGTGTCGGCGGCGACGGGGCCGGTGCGGCGGCCATGTCTGACGCCCTGACCGAGGCAATCCAGACGGGTCAACCGATGGGGGCGGCGTTGGCCGATGCAAACGCCACTCAGGATGCGGTTGCCCTGGCCCAGGCGCAGCAGGATGACCCCAACGCGGTTGATCCGCTGTTGGCGGCATTGTCGACGGGAGAAAATGTTGGTGCGGTGGTCGGCGATTCAGCCGATTTTCAGGACGCGCTGATCCAGGCGCTGCAAAACGGACAAACACCCACGGAAGCCCAGCAACAGGCAAGTGACGCCCAGGCCAGTGTTGACGCGGCGGCCCAGGCGTCCAACGACCCCAACTTGATTGATCCGCTGTTGCAGGCGCTGGCTTCTGGAGATGGCGTGGATCAGGCGGTCGGTGATTCCGCGGCGTTTGCAGAAGCGCTGAATACGGCGTTGCAGGGTGGTGGAGATGCGGCGCAGGCGGCGCAGTCCGCCAATGAACAGGCTTCGGCGGTAGAGCAGGCCACGGCCGAAACCGATTCGGGCGGCGGTGATCCGGTACTGGCGGCGCTGGCGTCCGGCGAGAATGTCGCCGCCGCGGTCGGTGATGCCGCTTCCACGGCCAGCGGCGCCGAAGCCCTGGCCGCGGCGCTGGCGAGTGGAGAATCAGCCGCCGCCGCGGTCGGTGAGGTCCAGGCAACGGCGAATGCGCAACAGGCGGCCGTCGCGGCAACGACGACGGAACCGGTGGTGACCCAACCTGCACCGGCTCCAGCCCCGGCCCCGGCCCCGGCTCCAGCCCCTGCTCCGGCTCCAGCCCCAGCCCCAGCCCCAGCCCCAGCCCCAGCCCCAGCCCCAGCCCCAGCCCCAGCCCCAACCCCAACCTCAACCCCTGCCCCGGCTCCAGCCCCAGCCCC
>Ga0316204_10000539_pt1 | contig 137554 bp, 111 predicted proteins | sample 6monrhotite_MG_2_FD_205661 | JGI IMG/M metagenome (GOLD analysis project Ga0316204, IMG submission 205661) | Microbial mat bacterial communities from mineral coupon in-situ incubated in ocean water Damariscotta River, Maine, United States -... | ecosystem: Environmental > Aquatic > Marine >... | reverse complement strand
AAAATACGATAATTCATCACGTAACATGATTAGTTTCCTTTAAAAGGAAACTAATATGCCATACTGAAAAGATCGTTCAAGTACTCTGTTTTACCTTAAACGATCAGCATTGGAACTCGTTTCAGTAGCTCTTCTTTACGTAATACTTAAACCTATGCAATTTGTTCTTGATTCGCTTTTTCTTGTTTTAAATCAGCAATGGTCATGGCGCGACGAATACTATTTAATGCATGAATTAAAGCCTGTGCCGAAGCTTCAATTACATCAGTTTCTAATCCGTATCCGTGAAAATTTCTTCCTTGCCAGGTGATCACTAAATCAGCTTGTCCTAAACCATCTTCACCAGAGCCTTTGTTTGAAATTTTATAATCGCTTACTTCAAATTCAATATCAACGGCCTGTTTAATAGCGCGATATAGTGCATCTACAGGGCCATTACCGGTGGCTGAAATAATTTGACTACTTTTATCTTCATTACAACCTGACGATAATTTAATACTTGCAGTAGCAAAATCACCACTACCTGCTTGCACGTTTAAGGTATTGATTTCGTAATATTCTTGTTGATTTTGTTGCTGCAAATTAAAAACAAGTGCTTCTAAATCATCATCAAATACTTGGCCTTTTTTATCAGCAAGCGCTAAAAAATCAGCGTATAAGCTTTCTAATTCGTAATCACTTTCTTTATAACCTAAGCTTTCCATGCGGTGTTTAATTACATGACGACCACTACGAGAGGTTAAATTTAATTTGGTTTTACTAATGCCGACACTTTCTGGTGTCATGATTTCGTAGGTATTACTCGCTTTTAGCATACCGTCTTGATGAATGCCTGATGAATGACTAAACGCGTTACCGCCAACAATAGCTTTATTTAATTGCACTGGCATATTACATAAAGTGCTCACTAATTTAGAAGTGCGGGCAATTTCTTGATGATTAATATTACTACGTACATTTAATAATGACTCGCGAGTTTTCATGATCATCGCAATTTCTTCTAATGAACAATTACCCGCGCGTTCGCCAATACCGTTGATAGTACATTCTACTTGGCGAGCACCTGCTTGAACTGCTGCCATTGAATTGGCTACTGCTAGGCCTAAATCGTTATGACAATGAACAGAAATAACCGGTTTGTCTATATTTGGTACACGATTAAATAAGTCTGTGATTATGCCTTGAAATTCAAATGGCATGGTATAACCCACAGTATCTGGAATATTAACCGTAGTTGCGCCTGCTTTTATCGCACTTTCGACCATTCTGCACAAGTTATCAATAGGTGTTCTTCCAGCGTCTTCACATGAAAATTCAACATCATCGGTAAATTGGCGTGCATATTTAACTGCATGTACTGCCATTGCCTCAACATCGGCAAATTCTTTACGTAATTTTTGCTGTACATGAACATCAGAGGTTGAGATAAAAGTATGAATACGGAATTGGTCGGCTACTTTTAACGCATCAGCACAGGCTTTAATATCGCCTTCAACAGCACGTGCTAAACCACATACTCTTGAGTTTTTAATCGTTCTAGCAATTTGTTGCACGGATTCAAAATCACCGGGTGATGACACTGGAAAACCCACTTCCATAATATCGACACCCAAACGCTCAAGTGCCTGCGCTATTTGTAGTTTTTCACGTACCGACAAGCTTGCTGTTAATGCCTGCTCGCCATCACGTAATGTAGTGTCAAAAATAATAACATTGTCTTGCTGTGCCTTGATGCTATTCATGTGGTTTCCTTTCTAGTGCTATGTTCAATCGTGTAATTTAATTGCTTTGCGCAGGCATAAAAAAACCCGCGTGTTTAGCGCGGGTTTTATAAGCTGTTTAATTAAGTGTTAAATTTAAGCAATAGCAAACCGTCCGCGCGAAGTTAATGCGAGGAGGAGGTTAATTTGAATGCGGCTAATGCTTTTTCTGGTCATGTGATCTTTTCTTGTTTAAAAAATTTTTAATACTTAATTTATATTGTGGGTATATTAATAACGATTTGCGGAAAGTTTGTCAATTCTTAATTTAGTTATTAGACTCATTAAATTAGGCAAAAAAAGAATTGATCAGTCTTATAAGTTATATTCGACCGAAAATGCAATTTTCATATCATTGTTACTGTTTTCTTCTTTATAACTTGAATGGCTCACTTCGCTGTCAAGGGTAAATCGCCAATTTTGATAACTGTAACGAATACTGTTTGATATTAATGCGACGTTTTCGGCAATACTGGTGAGTGGATTGCCAATTAGCGGATTGTTTGGCGCTTTATCGTTATTATCATAATTTAATTGTAAATAGCGTAATTTTGTACTCATATGCATATTCGTATCAAGCTGTGAGATAACTCCTAACACATAACTTTTAGCATCATTATCATATAAGTTACTAATTGTTCGGCCGTTATAACGCATACCAGTGGCATAACTTACATGTTCATAATAACAATCGCCAATACTATCGCGTGTACCACAATCTGCTAAACTATCCCCATATTCAAAAAACACAGTAGAAGGTATAGAAAATAAATCAAGGTGAGTATCTACGCCAAATTGTGGATTTGCTTTAGTAATATAGCTAAAGGTGCCTTCACTACCATCTTCAGCAAATTTTTGTCCATAAAGTGCAATAGGGGTATTAAACAAGGTAAATGAATAGCGAAAATCATAACCTGCTTGTTGATTTGCAGGGTTAGGATTATTGGCATTACACACTAAATCATCAATACCACAATTGGTTCTACCTATTAACACATCTTTAAATGTTGATAAATTTTTTGAACGGCCATCGCCACCCCATTGAGCTAAACGAGACAAACCAATTTCTAAATTAGGTAAAGGTTTGAAATTGAGTCTAAAACCCCATAATAATGCGTTTTTAACAATACGCTTGTCATCCATCTTTCCCATAAATGAGGTAACAGTCCAAGGTACTTGGACTTCAGTAAAAGGGATTGTTAACGGTATTGCAGACTTGCGAGTGATCGCAATCGTAGGTATTGGTCTAGCATTATTTGAAAGACTAAAACTAGTATCCCATGTAGGGCCAAACCAACGGTTTTGCTTACCTAACGACACTACCCAATTACCAATAAACATGGCGAGGTAACTATCATCAAAGCGAGTTTTTCTATCATCAATAGGTGATTGAACATAAGTAGTCGCTATTTTTGCGGCAAAATTTTCATACAACATACTTGACTGTATTTGTAAGGTGTTTTTATCTCTATAATTATCACCAAAACTGGTAAAACGATTATTATCACTGGCTAAGGTAGCTTTAATGGTAGTGATTTTTCGTTTGGCTAATTTTGATTGATGAATAACATAAAAGTAAGCTTTTTTTTGCGATTCATTTAATTGGTTTATTTGTATTAAATTAATATCTCGCAGAATATCAATCCACATTAACGGATAAGTTGTTGTTGGTGTTAAAATAAAACCCGCATCAGCAAGTTGTTGAATGTTAGCTTTTAAATAAATGTCTGAAGTTCCAATCCACGGTTCAGCTTTTAATGAAAAAATACATAAAATTAAAGGGAGAAGCGCTAACGTGGTAAAAGTAGAAACAAGTTTGAATATTTTTGTCATTATCATTAAATTTTTTGAAAAAAGTGAATTTGATTTCTTAAATAAATATTTAGGGGTTAAAGCTTTTAAAAATGGAGCGGCTAAGTATAAAAGTTTTAATTGCTTTTGTAAGCTTATTTTAATCCGAGTTTAAATTTATTTAAGAGTGTATTCTTTATTAATAATGATTTGCGTATACTAAATAGAGAAACTTCATATTATGATTCAACCAATGTCGTCAACCATTCATCCAACCTCGCTAAAATCTCAAAATCAATTAAAAAAACGTTATTTGTTTTATATTTCGCAAAATTATTCTTACGCGATTTTACGACCATTACAAAAAGCGATTAAAGCAAGAGGCGAGCAAATCGCTTGGTTTTTAGAAGGAGAACAAGTTGAAGCTTGCTATTTAAATGATGACGAAACACATTTATTAACAGTAAAAGAGGTTTTTAACTATTCACCTGATGCCATTTTTTATCCGGCAAACATAGCCCCAACTTTTTTACCTGGTATCAATGTAGCAATTTTTCATGGTTTTGATGCGGGAAAGCTTGATAAGCGTGGCAATAATGACCACTTTAAAGTTCGGCATTGTTTTGATTTATATTGTACGCAAGGGCCTAATACTACAAAACCTTTTGTAGCATTAGAGAAAAAATTTAAATCGTTTAAAGTAAAAGAAACGGGGTGGTGTGCGCTGGATGAATTATACAAGAAGGACGAAGTCAAAGGTAATATTCAAATACTAAAAACTAAACCAACTATCTTATTATGCTCTACTTTTTCAAAAAAATTATCTGCTGCACCACATTTATTTGAAACGGTGAAAAATCTCAGTAATACAAGAAAATGGAATTGGTTAATTCAATTTCATCCTAAAATGCCAATTGAAATAATTGATCAATATAAAAGTATTCAAAGTGATCATTTAACCTTTGTCGAAACAGATAATATTATGCCGTTGTTGCAAGAAGCTGATGTGATGGTGTGCGATACATCATCCGTTTTGATGATGTTTCTGTTGTTAAATAAGCCTGTAGTCACATTTAAAAATATTTCACCTACTGATTATTTAATTGATATATCTGAACCAGAGAAATTAGAACAATCAATAGAATACGCATTAAATCGGCCAGAAGAATTAATGCAAAAAATAGTGAAATTTATTAAGGAAACACATCCTTATAACGATGGAAAATCTTCTGATAGAGTGCTGGCGGCGGTCGATGAAATATTGAAAAGCGGCATTCCATTAAAGAAAAAGCCGCTTAATTTGATTAGAAATTTTAAAATGCGAAAAAAACTCGGTTATTGGCGATAACCTTTTAAAAGTAGATGCATCGCTAATTACTGCCAGCTATCCATGGAACCACGACGGCGTACTGCTAATCTTGGTAGTAAAAGTCCTAAAATCAATCCAATACCTAAAACAATGGCACCGTTAAAAAACCATTGTTTTTTCACACCAGTTTCTTGCTCTTGCAGTTTTTCTTGACTACTTTTCAGTTGTTTAGTGATTTGAGCAAGTTCTTTTGTTAATTTAGTATTATTTTCGGTTAATGAAACCAATTGCTGTTTTGTGTCAGTTAATTCGTTTTCTATAAAACTAGTTGATTCATCTTTGCTAGCTAACTGTGCATTTAATTCTGCTATTGCTGAACGTAAAGAGGGGGTTTTTTGAATGAATTTTTCGTCAACCCAACCTGTGCGACCTTTATCATCAATTATTTCTTGATATTCGTTTTTAGCCGTACCAACTAAGCTTATTGGTGTACCAGCATTTATACTACCTAATAGTCGATATTGTTTACCTGCACCGCTGCGCATAAAAATAAAAAGATCATCCGAGATAAAAGCATTTACAGTTTCATCAGTGCTATCTGTTTGTGTAGATTCTTGAGAGAAAGACAAAGGAGAAAAGAATACAAACAAAGTAAATAATACTGAGCTCAATAAACTGAAGAAAGATTTCATTGCTAAACAACCTAAATATTTTGTAAATTAAAACAAGATAGTAGGGCTTTGCTGATATCAAGTCAATTAAGCGATAGCCAAATTTTTATAAAAAGCATTGCCACTTTCAAAGAGCTTTTGTAAGCTAGCTTCATTAAACGGCTAGTGCAAAAATAAATGTCTACTGAAATAGAGCTTAAGTACTTAATCATTAATGATAATATAGTTGAGAAAATTACCTCTTTATTATCTGAAAAAGCTATCAAATTTAAGCAATCTCAAGACAGTTTAACTAACTGTTATTATGATAGTGGTGATTTGTTATTGCGGCAACACGATATTGGTTTACGCGTAAGATCAGGTAATGAGTTTCTGGAGCAAACCATTAAAACTTCAGGGAATGTCGTTGGCGGTTTACATCAACGTCCCGAATATAATATACCTCTTGAAAGTAAGTCTCCTAATCTATCCTTATTTTCGGCTGATATTTGGCCTGATAGTCCAAGTTTAAATGCTGAAATAATCAACCAAGTACAAGGTCAATTAATCTCATTATTTGCGACTGATTTTGAACGTGTTACCTGGCTCGTTCAAAACACAAATGGAAGTCAAATTGAATTGGTTTTTGATTTGGGGTGTATTACCGTTGATGGTGCAAGTGAATCAATTTGCGAGTTAGAATTAGAGTTAGTTAAAGGGAGTACAAGCGATCTTTTTGTTTTGGCTAAATTACTCACCCAATATTTGCAGTTGCGCCCGGGTATGAAAAGTAAAGCCGCAAGAGGTTACGCATTGTTTGCGCAACAGCAAGGTAAGCAATCATCAGCTCAACCCTTCATTGAGATTACACCGCTTGAGCTTATTCCGTTAAAACACAGCTTTGGCATTAAAAAATCATTTGCTGTGGGAATAGCGTTCTCTTTAAATCAATTACAAACAATGATTGAACAATATTGCAATGCACCTTCATTGTCTTTATTAACTAAAATAACCGAATTGTTAGCGTTGGCCCGTCATGGTTTTTGGTTGTTTGAGGAGCACTTTCCCACAAGTGTACAATCTATTCGTAGTGATTTAAGTAAATTAATTAAAGAGTTATCTTGGGTAGAAAATGCAGTTTACTTTCAAGAGCTAACAGATAAAACAGGTAATTACAGAAAACGATTGGCATACAGTGAACAATTAATCAGCCAACTAAAATTTGAAAAAAGTCGTTTCCCTGATCCTGAAACTGTGATCAATATTTTTTACTCGTTGCGTTTCAATTTAACACTCATAAATTTGACTGAATTATTATTATCACTTGAAAATAATAGCGAAGAAGAAATAAGTGACGATCTAATGTCGTTCGCTCAAGAAAAGCTCGAAGGAAATTTAACATTATTAACTAACAGTTTAATGCAACATAAAAAATTAACCTTAACTGAGTATTTAAGTCAGCAAAAATTACTCATTCGTAGTTTATTAACGGGTAGTTGGTGTGGGAGTTTGTATGCTAAAAGCGAACGATTAGAATTTAGAGATCCATGGTTAGACGTAAAACAAGGTATGGATGAACTTCATACCTTGTTGATTTTACAACAACAACTAGCGAGTATTAAGGGTGAAAAATTTGAAAGAATTCATGCGTGGTTAGAGTCAAAAGTTGATAGTTTATTATTGGCCTTAGATTGCTCAAGAAAAAATGCGATGAGCATTACTCCTTATTGGCGGTAATTTACTCTTTAGCTTTGGTTTTTGCCAGTAGTACTTCTTCGTCTTCAATCAGTATTTCAAAATGCTTTAGCAGGTGCCCAACTTTTTTCTCTAGGCGTTCATTACTTTTTAGAATTTGTGCGTTTTGATAGCGTAACTCTCTGTTTTTAATATTGGTATCTGAAAAACCGACGAATTTATTAACGAATTGAGCGCCAATAAAACCAACCATACCAACGCCGATATAAAACATTAGTGCGATAATCATCCTGCCTTCTTGTGTTACCGGATAAAAATCACCAAAGCCAATTGTACTTGCACTCATTTGTAATGCCCAGAATGCGTCTTTGTATGTAGTAATATTGGCGTTTTTATCCATTACTTCAAAATGTACTAATGGCAAAGCGAGCAGGGCGATAATGCTATATAAAACAATTAAAGTGATGATCAATAAATAAAAAGTGTTGTAATTTTTTACACCAAATTCATCGACGGAATACGATTTTATTTTTGCTGGGGCTAATTTCTTCATAAAATATAATTATTTTTCGTCTGCAATTACGTGTTGCACCAAATCATCCATTAATTTGCGTTTGATTTCCAGTTGTTGATCAGGATCTAGCTGATATTTTTCAGCCAATATTTCATAATCTTGTGGTGACAAGCTTACCGTTAAACGAGGTCTTTTGGGGCGACGGTTGGTTGGTAAGCCTAAAATACTTCTAATTTCATCTGATGGACTTAAGCCGGCTTCAAGTGCTTTTTTGCGAATTTCAAATTGTATTTTTTCATCAATGTCAAAAGCGACCTGTACGGCTTTTACGGCTTTTATCGATGAACTCCATTTTTCAGGTAGTTTTCTGCTCATGCGTATCTCTATTTATGACTTGGTTTGTACTATGATTTTTTTTTACTTTTAGATATAAAAGCGGCACCAATACAAATGAATGCGACACCAACACCGGAAAAATAAACTTGTTCACTAAATATTGCCGCTGCCATAAAGCAGATGCCGCTTGCAATAAAAAGATAGCCGCCTTTGGCATTATTAGGTTGATTTTTGACTTTCATAATGAATACCTACTTAATTGTTCGATATAAGTTATTTAGCTTCCTGGATACATATCAATTATATCGCTAACTGGGCGATATAGCGTTAAAAACACATCAGTGTCACCATCAGACCATACTTCAACATCAATACCGCGTGATTGCTCTTTGTCGAGTAACTGATACAGTTCAAATTGTTCACCTGCATCTTTCCCCTCATAAGCAGATAAGTTTTCACACCGGTGATCTTTACGATGAAAAAAGCCTACTTGAGCAAAAATACATTGCTGATATTGCTCACTCGTCCATTGATTAGTGTGTTCACTTTCTTGTTGACGGGTTAATAAGTCTCGTGCTTGATCTTCAAAGTTATCTTGATCAAAAACGAGGGCAAAATCATCAAGATTAAATAGGGTTTCTACCGCTTCTTCGTCTAATTCAAGGGAAAACTTAAGATAAATTTCATCATCTATATCTAGCGTTAAATAGAGTAATTCATCTTGATTATTTTTTAATACCCATTCACTTTGGGTGTTATTTTCAAACTCGTAACTGTTTACGGCACTTACTTGAAATTGTTGATTACGTAAATTTTCTGGCAAAGCAAAGCTGTCTGTAAGAACAATAATATCATTAACGTTTAAATCACCAACAGTGCTTAGTTTTCTTGGTTCATTGTCTGATTTGTTAAATATTTTTTTGAAAAAACTCATGTTTACCTTCAATTGTTTAAATTGGTGCAAAGCTAAAACCAATTCCATTAAATGATTGCCCACTTGTGCATGTTAAAATATTCCATGGTGGCGTTGCTCTCGATTCATTATTTCTACGCACAACAAGATCATAAACTTAATGGAACTAATATAAAACAGAAAAACAAGCACTGAAAAATAGTATTTCAGGCTTGTTTTTATTGCTTCAAATAAGCTTATGATTATTAATCATTTAGCACTTATTTTACTGTTTTTGTTTCGCTTTTAAACGATCTAAAACTGAATTTGCGCTATTGTCGCTAGCGCCACCAATACCTGCTGCTTTTAATTGCGCTTCAAGTGATTTGTCTGAATTTTCAGATTCAAGCACTTCTGCCGCTTTCATTTGATCATCAAACTTCTGTTGTTTTGCTTTAATACGCTCTAATGAATCTTTTGCGTTAAGCAGTTTTGAGTTACTTGATGAAAAGTTGTCAGTAATTGCAGATGTTGCTTTTTGCACACTTTCAGTGGTTTTAACCATAGACAGTTGACGTTTATATTCACCGACTTGGCGTTCACTTTTCTTAACAAGTTCTTTTAAACGATCGGCACTACCACTAAAGCTATCAAGCGCTTGTTGTTGAGTCGCTAATTCACTTTCTAAGTTTGCAATTTTTTCGGCTACAGCAAGTGCTAATGTTTCATCACCTTTTTCCATTGCTTGCATCGCATAACCTTCGTGCTCAGCAACATCACGCTTTAAACGATCTACTTCACGGTTTGCTGACATTTGTTGCGCCATTACACCCGTTAAGTCACGTTTTGCCTTAGTTAAATGGTTTTCAGCGTCACGTATTTCTTGTTCAAAAATACGGGTTGAATTAGCATCAACAATGTTTTCACCTAATTCACTGGCTCCACCACGAATAGCGGTCATTATCTTTTTGAATATACTCATAAATTTCTCCTGATGGATTAAACTAAAAATTCGCTCATATCGCTAATAACTTCAAGTGCGTTATTGCTTAATACGGTAAGTTCGTGCTCGATGTCACTAAAAGAAGAGCTAACTGAAAGTGCACCGAAAATGACATATTTATCACCAATTTTTGAAAATGATGATAACGGCATTGGAATATTCATTTCTAACATGCTTTCTTGCATGATAGATCGAGTTTCAGCTTTAACTTCATCTTCACCCCAAAGGTAAGTAATAGCTAAAATTTGGTCGTCAGTTACTGAAACAAAAATAGGTAACTCTTCTCTTTCCATGATGGTTATTTGTAATACGTCAACCTCACCAGAAATAGGCTGGCAATCAAAAATCATTCCGGTGTCTGAGTTGTTAGCCAGAGTATTTAAATGGTCGGCAATTTTATGAATGTTCATATTATTTCTCTATCCTTTCTTTACTAGAGTTTTTTAGAATTCATTATTTATAAGCTGCTATAAATAATGAATTCTAGGTAAAGACATATTATGTCAATGAGGTTAATTTAGCACTCTGACATAATATGTCAACTATTTTTTCATTTTTATTTAAATGAATTTTTTGTCATTAATTATTTTGCAAATAAGCATCGTCTAAACCTTGTTGTGATTGCCATGCCTTTTGATGAAGCTGGTATATAACATGGCTACCTAAATAATTAATCGGCACTTGCGCTTTATGTCGATAAAATTCTTTAGGAAAATTAAAAGCGCTGTTCATTAAATCAAGGGTCAACCATTGCTGTTTTACAGGTAACGATACTAATTTAGCCAAGCGTTGTTGTGGTGTTGCGCCCATTTTTGCAGCAATAGTCCAACCCCATTCACCAAAGCTGGGTACATTATCATGGTATTGCTGAACGCTTGGAAAACCTGCAGCAGCAACTGTTTTACCTATTGAAATAAACGCATTTTTGGCATGGTAAGGGCTAGTTGATTGCACGCCAATTAAGCCATCACCGCTGAGTAATTGTTTTAACCGCGCGTAAAAATTAACGGAATAAAGTTTGTTTAGATCTGGATGGCTTGGATCCGGCAAATCAACAATAATTGCGTCGAAGTGAGTGTTGTTGGCCAATAACTTATCAATGGCTATAAAAGCATCATTATTGATAATATTTACTCGGGGATCTTGTAAGCTTAAATGATTTAAATTAGAGATTTTTTCAGCTAATTCATCAGGTAAATGTTGTTTAGGATGTTTAAATATATCGAGTAATTGCGCGTCTAAGTCTACCAATGTTACTTGTTTAGGCGACCATTTTAAAACATCACGTAGCGCTAACCCATCGCCTCCGCCAATTATTAGAATGTTATCGTGGCGAGCAGATCCAGCTAAAACAGGGGTCACTAAATAATTGTGGTATATCGATTCATCACTTGACGAAAATTGTAGTCGGCCATTTAAGTAAAAGTTAACAATAGGGGCACTAGTATTACCTAAATGACGCTCAGTAAAAGTGAGCTGTTGATAGCGAGTTTTATCACTATAAACAACTTTATCAAGATACAGTAAATTACTCATTTGATTAAGCCAACCATTACCATAACTAAATATAATTCCAATAAAAATAGCTAATATAATATGAAGGCTTAGTAACGTTTTGCGCCAGTGGATTTTTGTCCAAAAACGTAATACAAAAATAAAGCCCGCGAGTAAATTTAGTGCTGCGGTTAATGCAGCAGCTTCACTGATTTCTAAGGCGAGTAAAAAAAACACCCAAATTGCCGCGCCAATACCTGCGCCAATATAATCAGCACCATATATCGTCCCTAGATTATGCTCTAAATGTTTTTGATGTAAATGCTCTCGAATACGAGCAATTAACGGGATTTCCATACCAATGAAAAAACCTAACAATAGCCCGAAAAAATAAGGACTATTAAAAGTGAACATGCTTAATTGTTTGAATAAACCACCACGCGGCATAGCATCTGGCGGTAAACTAAACGTATCTGCAATTACTTGGGGTAATAATTGTGAAAACGCAATTAAGCCGCCTATCATTAAAATAGCACCACTACCGAGTACCGCAATAATGAGCTCTAAAATAACAAAACCTTGAAACGCATCTTCAATTTTTCTGGCTGCAAAAGCGCCTAACCCCATAGCAACTATCATTAAACCGATCATTGCATAAATAGTACTTTCCATTACGCCTAATACACGGCCCGCATAATGGGATAGTAAATATTCATAAATGAGACCGCAACCAGCGAGTACAGCCATAGTGATTATTAGCTGTATATCATCAAGCAATAAACGATTTTTTGATATTATATTAAAGTTTTTTTTCATGGAGGGTTTTTACAATCAATATTTAATTAGTGCAGAAAAATAAGCGGGGAGTTAACCCCGCGATAGTATATTGTCTGTGTTGTGATGCCACTTTCGTTAAGCTGTTTTTATTAAGCCATTAAAGCCGTTAAAATCAAAGCAATGGCAATACTTGTTGTCATTTCAATACTGGCAACACCAATATTGTGTTGTTCATCAACCTCTTCAACTAAATTAATGCCCCATAAAACAATGCGCTTAGCAATGGCTGTTAATATGCTCACTAAAAAGGTCATCACTATGCCGAAAATTAACCAACCAATTAAATTTGCGCTTAATGTTTCAGGGCTGTAGTCAAAAAAGTGGCTTGCTGCGGTTACCGCTAAAGCAGTACTGATAAGTTGTCCAGAATAGCGAATAGCTAAAGCTTGTTGCCCTTCGCTAAAAGCAGTTTGTAAGCATTTCCCTTGATTGTTTTTAGCAAAAGCGCGTTCACGTATGCGGGTTACAATAACCAACATGGCTTGTGATATTAAAAAGCCACTGATAATTGCAATGAAAGTATTCACATCTAAGCCATCAACCCAGAGTAATACGGCGCGAATAACGATTGCGGTTGCAATAGCGCCGGCAGCATCAACTATACCCACACTTAAATTTTGTTCTTTAATTAGTGCACTCTTATTGAGTTTATTTAACGCTAATTTATCATGAATAAAACGGCCTATTTTTATTAAGATTAAACCTGTTATGCCATAAGCTAGCATACCAATAGCTTCATCAACTAAACTTGCTGCAGCCTCACCAGTTATTGCGCCAGTTAACACTATGCCCAAAGCAAAAATACTGCCAGCTAAACTAATGCCAAAGGCAAAATTGTCACGCTCGGCTAATTCTTGTGTGGTGTTTACTTTGGCAGAAAGGCCTGAAATAAAACGCATAGCGCCTAATAATGTGATCGCAATAACAATGTCTAAGGCAAGATATGCCAATAGTTGTGGATCGAATGAGATCACTTCTAGTAATTTGTTCATAATATTTTCCTAAATTCTCGCTGTATTCTTAACTTTATATTGATTATTTACCGCGTCTAAAACCGCGAGAAGTTGATGTTCTACTGTTTCTAAAACTCGCCTTTTTGCTCCGTGAAGAGCTTGCGTATTTACTTTTGCTAGCGGTATTAGCTCTAAAACGATTCGCACTTTTTTGTGCACTTTTACTTTGTCCCGATAAGCTTGAAGCTCCGGCTCTATTTTTACTGTAGGGACTAGTAAATTTTTGTCCTTTGCTTTCAAATGATTTACGTGTGCGAGTTTCTAATTTTGTTTGCTTATTTAATTGTGAAGGTGAGCTATAGCGATTACGGCCATAATCATTGTAGTAACTATAATTTCGGCTTCGTCCCCAATCATTGTAATAAACAGGTCGCCCCATTAAATTACCAAACATTGAATACATGCCATACCAAGCCCAAAAAGACGTACCATTACTGCCAGTTGACCAATGACCATAACTAGGATTACCGACTAATTGTTCACCAGTACCAAAATCCTGAGCTTTGTTAGCACGCTCACTTTGTGATTTAGAAAGTGAATTTATCCGTGGCAATGTGCCGTCAGACATATCCGCTAAAACATTTAATGGATCACTTAAGGCGTCTGAATATAATATCGGGTCAGCAGCTTGGTAAATATTCAATAATTCGTCAAAAATGGCTTGATTATTTTTGAACATCTGCGGTTGATTTTTTACGGTATTTAAGCGGTCAAGTAATGCAAGGTACATAGGGCCTTTGGGCGTTGCAGATTTTTCTAATTCGCTGATTATTTGCGCTAAATTCGGTTTTAATTGTGTTACTTTTGCTGCATATTGTTTGATTAAATTTGCATTGCTAACGCTACCCTTGTCGAGGTCTGAACCTAGCTGTTCTATTCGTTGTTGTGTTATTGGAAGTTGTTGCTCTATTTGTTCTTTTATCGGATCACTACATCCTGTTAAAAACAGCAGTAGAGTGATAAAGGTCAAGCTAAGTCGTTGCATTTTTGCCATAATATTCTTCAAGAAAGTTATATCAATAATTTTAAAATTTAAGTTCAGTTATTATTAATAGCACTGTAGACATAATATGTCTACATTAGCGGACTAAAGCGGTAAAAAAATTGTAACGAAATGATAAAAGGTAAAATAAAATGAGTATTAGTGCGCTACATCTTGATTTAGTTAATATCAGTCATGATCACTGGCTACTTTTTAGCGAACAGCATTTATCGCTTACTCAACAGTTGTCAGAACAGCAATTAGTCGATTTTAAACAGGCGCTAGCAATCAGCGACTTTATTTTTAATAGTGCGATGAAATTTCCTGAATTAATTATTGCACTTTTTAGTAGCAAAGCGGTGTATCAAGTTCATCAGCCAAATTACCAAACTTTATTAAGCCAAGCTTTAATTAATTGCACGAGCGAACCGCAATTACATCAAATTTTACGACAATTTCGTTGCCAACAAATGGTACAAATTGCCGTTGCCGATTTATTGTTAAATAAAGAGGTTAAACAATCGTTATTGGCTTTGTCTGACCTTGCTGATGCTATGATTATGGCAACACTAAACTGGTTAACACCGTTTTGTCAGAAACAGTGGGGGCAACCTCAAAATGATCATGGCGATGAAATGCCTTTGTTGGTTTATGGTATGGGTAAACTAGGTGGCAAAGAGTTAAATTTTTCTTCTGATATCGATTTAATTTTAGTTTATCCACAATCAGGTCAAACCGTAGGTACACGTCGGTGTATTGAAAACCAACAATTTTTCACTCGCCTTGCGCAAAAATTAATTGCCGCATTACATACCGTTACAGCGGATGGTTTTGTGTATCGGGTAGATATGCGTTTGCGTCCATTTGGTGATAGTGGTCCTTTAGTTTTAACGTTTAGCGCGATGGAAGATTATTACCAAGAGCAAGGGCGTGATTGGGAACGTTATGCCATGCTAAAAGCGCGTTTAATTGGTAATAGCCAATACCATGGACAGCTTTCAAGTATGTTACGGCCATTTGTGTATCGTCGTTACATTGACTTTAGTGTTATTGACAGCTTGCGTCGCATGAAAATGATGATCGCCCAAGAAGTACGCCGTAAACAACTTAAAAACAATATTAAGTTAGGCGCTGGAGGTATTCGCGAAATTGAATTTATTGTACAAGTGTTTCAGTTGATCCGTGGTGGTCGAGTTAAAGCATTACAACAACGTAGTTTACTTACAGTATTGCCATTATTAGTTGAGCATCAAGTGATTAGTGAGGCTAGCTGTTCAATATTAACCAATGCTTATTATTTTTTGCGTCGAGTGGAAAACATTCTTCAAGCGTTGGGGGATCAACAAACGCAAACATTGCCTGATAATGCATTAGATCAACAGCGGATCTTACAGGTATTAATGATTGACTCTTGGTCAGAATTTAGTGAAAAGCTTAATCAACATATGCGCTTAGTGCATGACGAATTTAATGCGTTGATCGGTGAAGAAAGTCCTAATCATCAAGCAAAAGATGAACAATGGCAGTGGTGTTGGCTTAGTTTAATACAACACCAAACAATGGAAAGTAATAATGATAAGAACGAAGTTATTAAGGCCTTAAAACAATTAATTGTTAGTGAACAGGCGGAAGAAATATATGAGCAACTAGCCGAATTTAACAACGAAGTTAGCAGGTGTGGTATTGGACGTCGGGGCAGGCAAGTGCTTGATAAACTTATTCCGTTGCTTTTATGGCATTTGCATGCAGAAAATAATTTTGATGAAAAAAGTGACACTAAAGTTTTGCCTCGAGTGTTATTAGTGTTAACTAAAATAGCCTCTCGAACCGCTTATTTGGAGTTGCTATATGAAAATGAAGGTGCCTTAAAACAACTTAATCGTTTGTGCAAAGCGAGCGAATGGTTGGCAGAGCATATTGCTAAATATCCTATTTTATTAGATGAACTCATTGATCCCCAGTTATTACATAATCCACCACAATTAAGCGATTATGCAAAAGATTTAAGAGAAGCAATGTTACGTATTCCAGAAGAAGATCTGGAAGCGCAAATGGAAGCATTACGGCAATTTAAACAAGTGCAACATTTACGTATTGCTGCTGGCGATATTGTGGGGGTGTTGCCTTTGGTAAAAGTGAGTGAACATTTAACTGCTTTGGCAGAAGCAATCATAGCTGAAGCTATTGCTATAGCTTGGCAACATGTAAGTGCTCGTTTTGGTGAACCAAAATCCTTAGCGGGAAAGAGCCATAAAGGATTTGGCGTTATCGGTTATGGCAAACTCGGAGGTTTTGAACTTAGCTATAGTTCTGATCTTGATTTGGTATTTGTACATGATAGTCAGGAAAACGATATTACCGACGGTGAAAAATCGGTTTCGGCGAGTCATTTTTATGGAAAATTAGCACAGCGTATCATGCATATTTTTAATGCACGGATGAGTAATGGCATTTTATACGAACTTGATTTGCGCCTACGTCCTTCTGGAGATTCAGGTGTATTAGTTGTGCATATTGATACTTTTGCACAATATCAATTACAAGACGCGTGGACATGGGAGCACCAAGCTTTAGTACGCGCTAGGGCGGTTTATGGTCATGAAAAATTAATTCAATGCTTTTTAACTATTCGCAAACAAGTATTATCTCAACCTAGGGATTTAGAACAATTAAAGAATGAAGTAAGTAATATGCGTACTAAAATGCGTAAACACTTAGATAAAACGAGTGATGTTATTAATGATGAAAATAACGTAACTTTTTTTGATATTAAACAAGGACAAGGAGGATTAGTTGATATTGAATTTTTAGTACAATACTTGGTGTTACGTTATAGCCAAAAGTATATTGATATTGTTGATTTTTCAGATAATTTAAGCTTGTTAAAGCAATTTGAAAACATGAAGATTTTAACTGAAAAAGAGCGATATTTATTAAGTGATTGTTATTGCCAATTAAGAGATTTAGGTCACCGAGCAACATTGCAAAACAAATCGCCACAAAACACTATAGAGTTAACCAATAAAATGAATGAAGTAAGTCGACTTTATCAACAGTTTTTATAATTATAACAACTGGTTATTAAAATAATTGTCTTGTGTTTTGTGATTTTCCCTTTGGATAAAGTAGATCACTTAGTTAATGAAATTGATATTAGAATTTTACCTTTAAGGTTTATATTTCTCGTTTAGCAAAATACAATTTTTATCGAGATATTTATCAGAATATTCCATCAAAACAATGGCTCTGTGTTTATTGCAAAAGTAAGTAGAAACGCCTCCAGGAAAATAGCCATTAATCGCAAGACCAATTTTATGCGCAATTTTTAAAATGTCTTTATCAATACGAAAGGAGTCTTTTACTAATAAATCGCGATTGAGTCGCCAAATAACTTGTAACCCATCTTCTTTCGCATATTCAGTCAGTTTTTGATAAAGGGTATGGCCTTTTCTAAATGCGCGAGATTTTTTAGTTCCATGCCATTTTTTGGGTAATGGTCGGGTTACTTTACGACGAGCAATCATTATTTTATCTAAATCACCTGCCGGATCGGGAAGAAAAACAATGCCGTTTTTAATTCTAGGCCCTTTACCATCGCCTTTACTGTTTATGCTTGCGTAAAATTTGGATAAACCTGCTGCCGCTGCATTTTTTGATTCAATTTTTTTCGGTTTTTTAACTTTTGCCTTTGAATTAGCTTGTTTAGCTGAAGCGTTATCACCACCTACCTTTGCTGTTGACGTTTCATTGTTTTCAGAAACTTGCTCACTGGAATCGTCGCTAAAATATTTTTGATCAAGCGACATTAAAAAATCAAGGTTGTCAATTGCGGCAAAGGCTAACCCAGCCAAGATCACAGCAATAATTAATCTTTTAACCCAATAATTCATAATACATCCATTATAGTAAGCTCTTCATTAGCTTACTTAAATTTTACTCTTTATACAATGATAGATCATTTTCGTCAGGTCTGGTTTTAAAACGACGATGTAACCACATATATTGCTCAGGTTTTTGTAAAATGGCTTTCTCTAATTCTTGATTGATTTTTAGCAAATCGGCTTGATCATCTTTTGTTGGAAAATTTTCTAAGGCTTTTGTTATTTGTATGGTGTAGCCACTGCCGTCGTCATTTCTGGTAGGGATCAGCATAAACGATTGAACATTTTTCTGGCGGGCAAAAATAAGGGTGCCTGTTGTTGTTGCTGCCTCTTTTACTGCAAAAAAGGGAACAAACAAACTACGATTTCGGCCGTAATCTTGATCTGGCAAATAAATGCAAGATTCACCTTCACGTAGTGCTTTTATTAAGCCTTTTACGTCACGCTTTCCGAGCATATATTTATTTGAACGGCCTCTGCCACGAAACTGAAAGTATTCCATGAGCATATTGTTATGTGGGCGGTAAAATACAACGGTAGGGTTTGCACAACCAATACCACGACAACTTATTTCAGCGCTTAAATAATGCATCGCAAGCAGTAAAATACCATGGCCGTTTTGCTTTGCCTGCTCAATATTTTCGAGCCCAACAACTTTTACTTTTCGACGAACTCGCCAATCTGGCCACCACCAGCCCATACCTGTTTCAAATAAGGCAATACCGGTATTTTCAAAATTTTTCTTTAGCATTTGCTGATGGTCTACAGCGCTCATTTGTGGAAAGCACAATTGCAGATTTTTTAACGCGACTTTTTTACGACTTGAACCAATTTTGAAAAATAAACGACCAACCAATCGGCCCAACATGAGTTGTAATTTATAAGGCAACCATGAAATTGTATAAAGAATAATAACGCCCAGCCACGTTAACCAATATTTAGGGAGAAAAAAAGAGGCTTTAAAATCGGGTTGTAATACTTTGTTTTTGCTCATGGCTATTGTAATTCAATGAAGTTCCTGTGATACACTCGCACCATTATATCGATTTTTTTTGTGGATCACAGGATGAAAGTAGAAATCCCCGCTTTTAATCAAGCTAAAGTACTCGTTGTTGGCGATATCATGCTCGACCGTTATTGGTATGGGCCAACCCAGCGTATTTCCCCCGAAGCGCCAGTACCGATTGTACGTATTAATAAAAATGAAGACCGACCAGGTGGTGCAGCTAATGTCGCACTAAATATTGCCTCAATGGGAGGACAAACTACATTAATCGGTATAACGGGTGACGATGTTGAAAGCACAACATTGGCGGCAAGATTACAAGCTATGGCAATTCATTGTGAATTTGTAAAACAGCCTGATTTTCCGACAATAACCAAGCTTAGGGTGATGAGCCGGAACCAACAGCTCATCCGTTTAGATTTTGAAGAATCTTTGCAAGCGTTAGATAAATCAAGTTTACTTAGAAGTGTTGAACAACAAATAAGCAGCCATCAATTACTCTTATTGTCAGATTATGATAAGGGTACATTATCTGATATTCCCCCGTTAATAGCATTAGCTAAACATCATAAAATTCCCGTGGTAGTCGATCCTAAAGGGAACGATTTTAGCCGTTATCGTGGTGCTACACTGTTAACGCCAAATATGTCAGAATTTGAAGCGGTTGTTGGAGTTTGTGATAGTGAAAATCAGTTAGTAGAAAAAGGCCAAGCCTTGTTGCTTGAGCTGGAATTATCAGCGTTATTAATTACTCGCTCTGAACATGGTATGACGCTTTTACGCAGAGAACAGCCGGAATTACATTTACCTACCCAAGCCAAAGAAGTATTTGATGTAACTGGTGCAGGCGATACAGTAATTGCTACTTTAGCACTTGCTATTGCCGCCAACGCGTCATTTTCGCAAGCTAGTGCTTTGGCAAATATTGCGGCAGGAGTTGTGGTCGGTAAAACAGGCACATCAACGGTCAGTGAAGCTGAACTATTAGCACAAATCTATTCAGGTCAAGAAAGCGGTTTTGGGGTGTTAAGCGCAGAGCAATTAAAAATTGCAGTGGATCTAGCCAAAGCCCGCGGCGAAAAAATAGTGATGACAAATGGTTGCTTTGATTTATTGCATGCCGGCCATGTTTCTTATTTAGAAAATGCTAAAAAATTAGGAACGCGCTTAATTGTTGCCGTAAATAGCGATGCTTCAGTAACGCGTTTAAAAGGTATTGGTCGTCCGGTGAATCCGCTAGATAAGCGTATGGCCGTATTGGCTGGCTTAGGTGCAGTCGATTGGGTTGTTGATTTCGCTGAAGACACACCTCAACAGCTAATAGCCAATATTCTACCTAATATTTTAGTAAAAGGTGGCGATTATAATGTTGAAGATATTGCTGGTGGTAAAGAAGTAATAGCCGCAGGCGGCGAAGTAAAAGTATTAAATTTTGAAGAGGGTGTTTCTACCACGCAAATTATTAATACCATTCGTTTAGAAGATTAAATGGCACAATTACGTTATTGAAAATAAAAAACGCGAATAATATTATTCGCGTTTTTTGATCGTTTAAGTTGTAAATAACGAAGTAAATTTACTTCGTTAAACCATTATTAATATCGGTAATATCTTGGTCTGAAATCATACCACCGGCACGTTTTAAACCTAATACCGCTTCGATATAACCATAACGAGTTGAAGATAAATTACGTTTTGCATTATATAAATTACGTGTGCTATTTAATACATCGACAATAGTACGTGTACCTACTTCAAAACCAGCTTCTGTAGCTTTTAAGGCACTTTCGGCACTGATCACCGATTGATCAAATGCTTTAATACTTGAAATTGACGCTCTTACCGTATTAAAGGCATTTCGCGTATTACGAACAACATTACGGTGCGTTATCGCTAAATCTTGGCTAGCGGCAACATAATTATGTTGGGCTTGACGAACTTTACTTGATGTTGCACCACCTGAATAAATTGGTACAGTTAAGGTAATGCCAACGGATTGACTATCATAATAAGGCGTATAAGGAAAATTTTGACTGCCATTTTCAGCAGTAAATCCTGACTTACTTTTTGAACGACCTAAACTGCCATTTAAATCTAAAGTTGGGTAATGTCCGGCTTGAGCAACATTGATGCTTTCTTTCGCAATATCTACACCGACTTTTTGTGCTATTAATTCAAGGCTTTTCGTTTCTGCAATTTGCTGCCACTCATTTGCGCTATTTGGCATTGGCATAGAAGTACTAAAACTTGAGGTATCTAAAACACTTAAATTGCGCGGATAACGGTTGGTAATAGTGCGTAATGCTTCTTCAGTATTAAATACTTTATTTTCGGCTTGAATTACTTTTGCAACCGCGTTATCAAACTGAGCTTGCGCTTCGTGCACATCGGTAATCGCGGTTAAGCCAACCGCATAACGTTGTTTGGTTTGTTCTAATTGACGCTCTATCGCTTTTTTCTCGGCATTAGCAAATTCTAAATCATCTTTAGCACTTAACACGTCGAAGTATGATTTTGTTACTCTTACAATTAAATCTTGTTTTGCAACGCGATAATTTAAATCACTTTGATGAGCTGCTTTTTTTGCATTACTCATTCGCAACCATGAATCATGATGATATAGCTGCATGCTTAAATTTGCACCCAAGCTAGTTGAATGTGAAACAGATGTTAATGTTGAACCAACAGGGCCAAAAACGTCATTATAATTTTGAGAGTCACTTTCTCTTCTGTTCTTGCTGGCGCTGGCAGAAATTCGAGGTAACAAAGCAGACATTGCTTGATCAATATTTTCTTTGACCGACATTGCCTGTGCTTGTGCTTTTTGTACTGTTGGATCTGCTTGCAAAGCTAATTGATACACTTCGGCTAAATTTTCTGCGTATAAGTTACTACTTGATGCGGCTAAAATTACGCCGACAACCAAAGAGGTTAATGATTTTTTCATGGTAGAGTCATTCCTTTAATGTGCAATACTAGTTTAAGTAGCGATCTTCTTTGAGATCTAGCCATTATTTTTATTAAATTGTTTTTCTAAAATTAATGTTAGCAAGTGTAAATTAAATAAATGTTTAACTTTACCTTTGAGTGTAACAAAATATTTATGAATATTAGATAAGATAGATATGAATACGAGTATAAAGGACAATAATGTGACGATAAAGCAATTTACGCATAAAGATGTTGAAATCATAGCAAATAATACGAAATTTCAGGGTTTCTTTAAAATTGATGAATATCAACTACGCCATCGTTTATTTAATGGCGGTTACAGTAAAATGATCACCCGTGAAATATTTGAACGTGGAGATGCGGTAGTACTAATGCCTTATGATGTTGCCAACGATACCGTGGTGTTTGTTACTCAATTTAGAGTTGGAGCTTTAAAGCACACTGTTGATAATAAAGTAACAGGCGATTTTTCATCAGATGATAGCTCTCCATCGCCTTGGCTAATCGAGTTCGTTGCGGGTATGTTTAACGAAAATGAAAATCCCATTGATGTGGCAATAAGGGAAGCCAAAGAAGAAGCCAATCTTGATATTGATGTAAAAGATGTAGAGCCTATTATGCAATATCTTTCTAGCCCCGGTGGCACCACAGAAAATATTCATTTATATATTGGTTATATAAACAGCAAAGATGAGCAAGGCAATAATATTGCGGGTGTTTATGGTTTAGATGACGAAGGCGAAGATATTTTAGTATCGGTTGTGCCCCGAGTTGAGGCGATGAAACTACTTGCTGAAGGCAAAATCAATAACGCAGCTACCGTTATTGGGTTACAATGGCTACAGTTAAATTATCAACGTATTCAAAATAAACTACATACTGTTTAGCGTAAAAGTTAGTTAAATTGATCAAGGTAAAGTGTGAAAAATAATTTATTATCAAGCAGCGGCAAAAAATATCGACCGAGTTTAGTCGACTTAATGAAACTGTGCGAACGTAATTATTTTTTGCTTTGCCAATTACTTTTAAATAAAAAAACAGGTGAAACAGAAAACATTGGCGATCAACACCATTTTTTTATATCAGAGCAATTAACCTACAGCATAGTCGTTAAAGAAGTCACTCGCTATACAACACTCATTCATATTGCTCAAAATCAAAGTGTTACAAATACCGACGTACATCACAAAATAACGCAATTATTATCACCCACTATGATTATTCGTTTATATCATGATGCGCGTATGGCCGAAGTAAACAGTAGTCAACACATTCGTTGGCTTAAACCACGTTATGATTACCCGAACGAAAAAATGCATTTACCAGATGAAAAGCAACAAGTTAATCAATTTTTAAAAGAATGGTTACAATTATGTCTGCAGCAAGGACAAGTTAATGTGCCATTTTTAGATAACGATTTAGCAGGAAATAATTAAAACAGTGAGCGACGAATTTAGTAATACAGATTTGACGATTGCACAGTTTAGCGACTGCCATCTTTTTGCTGATACCAATGCACTACATCATGGTGCTAATGTTTATCAAAACTTAACCTTAGTTTTAGCTGATTTAGCAAAAGATAAAACCCTTCATGCAATCATTTTTACCGGCGATTTAAGTCAAGATCATAGCGAGCAATCGTACAAAAATTTTGTTGTAGCGATCGAGCAAAGCCAAATATTAGTCCCGATTTATTATTTGGCAGGTAATCACGACGAATATTCATTATTACGTAAATACTTGAACAAAATTCCCTTTACGAGTTCAACAACTTTAGAAAATAGTTATTGGCAAGTATTATTAGTGAATAGCAAAAGTGATACGCCTTCTGGCGTTATTACGCCAAAAACTTTAAAGGGTATTGATGAAAAAATAAATGAGAATAAAAACCAATTATTATTTAGTCATCATCATCCAATTGATGTTGGTTACTTTATTGATCGACATGGTTTGCAAAACCAACAGCAATTTTGGCAAACTATTAGCAAGTATCAATCAATAAAAGGGCTCGCCTGTGGGCATGTTCATCGTGCTTTAACATTAACCAAGCAAATAACCCAGCATGAAATTCATATATTTACTTGCCCGGCCACCTCAATTCAATTTGATCCTACTGCCGATACAGTTAAGGCTTTGCCGATAAGCTCAGAAAATATAATTGAGCAAGGTATTGGCTATCGACGCTTTACCTTACAAGCAAATGGTAACTTATTAACAAGTCTACATTTTTCCAATAGTACGCCAATATCTCCAAAAGAGTAGTATGAACATTAATTTACTTTATTTACACGGCTTTAATTCATCGCCACAATCTGAAAAAGCACAGCAAACTCAACAATATTTGTTGCAAAATCACCCTGAGGTAAACTTTATTTGTCCGCAAATTGTAAGCACGCCTAAAGGGGCAATTGCACAATTAACCGAAATAATTGATTCTCAGTTAGAAAAACGTTGGTTTTTTATGGGATCATCTTTAGGTGGATATTTTGCAACTTATTTGGCAGAAAAATATAGACAACCTGCTGCACTAATTAATCCTGCGGTTAAGCCATATGAATTACTTGATGGTTATATCGGAGAACAAATTAATCCTTACACAAAAGAGTGTTATCAAGTGAGTGATGAATTTATCGATGATTTAAAATTACTTGAGCAAAATCAATTAGGTGAAAAAAATAATTATTTTGTGATGTTACAAACAGGTGATGAAGTGTTAGATTATCAACAAGCAGAAGAAAAATATAAAAACAAGCAAGTAATTGTTCAACATGGTGGCGATCATAGCTTTATTGATTATGATAAAATGTTACCGCGCATTGCTGAATTTTTCCAATTGGCTTAATGTATCTAAATACTGAACGTTGCTAAGAATATCCTGATGAAGATCAAGATCTAAAAACTTAAATTACAATTGCTAATTTATATAAAATGTTAATTAGCGCCGATACTCAAAAAATTATAATAACGAATAATAAAGCTTATGACTGATCAATATAATTCTGACTCCATTGAAGTACTTAGTGGCCTTGAACCCGTTCGTCGCCGCCCAGGTATGTATACCGACACAACGCGACCTAACCATTTAGGGCAAGAAGTTATCGATAATTCGGTCGATGAAGCACTGGCGGGGTATGCGCAAAACATTTCTGTTGTATTAGACAAAGATCAATCGCTTGAAATTATTGATGATGGTCGCGGCATGCCAACTGATATACATCCGGAAGAAGGCGTGTCAGGTGTCGAACTTATTTTCTGTAAACTCCACGCTGGCGGAAAATTCTCTAACAAAAACTATCAATTTTCTGGTGGCTTACACGGTGTTGGTATCTCAGTGGTTAATGCTTTATCTACCCGCGTTGATGTAAGCGTGAGACGCAACAGTAAAGTGTTTGAAATGGCTTTTGAAAATGGTGATAAAGTTGAAGAGTTACACGAAACGGGTACCGTAGGAAGACGAAATACAGGAACACGGGTGAAGTTTTGGCCTGATGGTAGTTATTTTGATTCTCCTAAATTTTCAGTATTACGTTTAACTCATTTATTAAAAGCCAAAGCTGTATTGTGTCCTGGTTTATCTATTAAGTTTCATGATAAAAATGAAGATAAAAAGTATCAGTGGTGTTACGAAGATGGCCTTAAAGATTACTTACAAGAATCACTAAAAGGTTATGAATGTTTACCTAAAAATCCCTTTGTTGGCAGTTTTTCTTCTCAAAGTGAAGTTGCTGATTGGGCGGTTACTTGGCTACCAGAAGGTGGTGAAAATATTGGCGAAAGTTATGTAAACTTAATTCCAACCATAGCTGGCGGTACTCACGTAAATGGTTTACGCCAAGGTTTATTAGAGTCAATGCGTGAGTTTTGTGAATTTCGTAACTTGATCCCGCGTGGTATAAAGCTGACACCAGACGATATTTGGGATAAATGTAGTTATATTCTCTCGGTAAAAATACAAGATCCACAATTTGCGGGACAAACTAAAGAGCGTTTATCTTCACGTCAATGTGCTGCTTTTGTAACAGGCGTAGTAAAAGATGCTTTTAGTTTATGGTTAAACGAACATACCGATGTAGCTGAATTGTTGGCAGAGTTTTGTATTTCAAACGCACAAAAACGACTACGAGCTAGCAAAAAAGTAGTACGTAAAAAAATCACTTCAGGTCCTGCATTACCCGGCAAATTAACCGATTGCGGCAGTCAAGATTTAGCTCGCACAGAGCTATTTTTAGTGGAGGGGGATTCTGCGGGAGGGAGCGCTAAACAAGCACGAGATCGAGAATTTCAGGCGATAATGCCATTGCGAGGCAAAATATTAAACACCTGGGAAGTTGATTCGGGTCAAATACTTGCTTCACAAGAAGTTCACGATATTTCGGTTGCCTTAGGCATTGATCCCGACAGTGATGATTTATCAGAGTTACGCTACGGTAAAATTTGCATTTTAGCGGATGCCGATTCCGATGGATTGCACATTGCCACCTTATTATGCGCCTTATTTACCCAACATTTTTTACCGCTTGTACAGCAAGGACACGTGTATGTTGCTATGCCGCCGTTGTATCGTATTGACGTAGGCAAAGAAGTTTTTTATGCGCTTGATGAAAGCGAAAAAGACGGTATTTTAGATCGTATTGAAGCTGAGAAAAAACGTGGCAAAGTAAATGTTCAACGATTTAAAGGATTGGGTGAAATGAATCCTTTACAACTTAGAGAAACCACCATGGATCCCAATACGCGTCGATTGGTACAGCTAACTGCAGAAGAAGATGAGCACGATCAAACTATTGAAATGATGGACATGCTACTATCTAAAAAACGTAGTGGCGATCGGAAAGATTGGCTACAAAGCAAAGGCAACTTGGCTGAAATTTAGCTGAGTTGGTAACTTAAGATTAAAGTGCAGGGATGAGTTATGCACAAAATTAGGCATCGCGTTGCACAAATATTTTCGACTAATTTAGCGACAGATTATTTGGGAAAAAGTGTGAACTTCTCCCTTTTTGTGTTGATTTTCGCTAATGTTGTTGCCATTGTTCTAGAATCTGAAGTTACTCTAGAAGAACAATATTACGATGAATTTCGCATGTTTGATGTGTTTTCGGTGGTGGTTTTTACCATCGAATATTTTGCACGCTTGTGGTCTTGTATAGATTTACCTAAAAATACAGATAAAAAATCAGCTTTTAAAACCCGTCTTAAATACATGATCACCCCCATGGCGATTATTGATTTACTTGCTATATTACCCTTTTATTTGTCTATGTTTATTGTCCTTGATTTACGATTTTTACGGGTTTTAAGATTATTACGTATTTTTAAGCTTACCCGTTACTCTGCTGCAATGCGTATACTTACCTCGGTATTAAAAGAAGAAATGCCAGCATTAGTAGCGGCCTACTTTATTATGTTTACCATAATAATTTTAGCCTCAAGTGGCATTTATTTACTTGAACATAAAGTGCAACCCGAAGAATTTGGCAGCATACCATCGGCAATGTGGTGGGCGGTTACAACATTAACCACGGTTGGTTATGGTGATGTAACGCCAATAACTAAAGCGGGCAAAGTTTTTGGTGGCATTATTACGTTGGTAGGTATTTCTATGGTGGCTTTACCTACTGGTATTATTGCTTCTGGTTTTAGTAATACTTTTCGTCGCAACCGACAAAAATATGAACTTGAAGTAGAACAAGCCTTTGCAGATGGTATTTTAACTACTCACGAGCAAACAAAATTACAAGAAATACAGCAAGCTCTGGGTATTAATGAGGGCGATGCAAAACCTATTTATTTAGAAGCTTTGCATCATCGATTCAAAAATTTGCCAGTCAATTGCCCTAAATGTGGCGCTGAGCTTTTGAAGAAAAATGAAGAATAATAACGGTACTTTTTAAATTTTAATTTGTTAAATAAACATGGTGTTTTTATCTTGCTTTAAGGTCTTCAAGTTTTAATCTGATATTTTTATTCTTGGTGGTTCTAAATTGTTTTCAGGGTGCCAATCATCATCACACTGATAAAAGGCTCCATCATCACTTGGAGATGGTACGCCATAGATAAATTTAGTCATTTTTGGATTTTTAACTCTTGAAGTAATCTCCCAATTATTAATTGTTCTGTTTAACGATTTTTTCATTTTATCGCTAACAGAACGACATGTACTGAGTAATTTTGCTGTGCCGTCGGCATTAACCAAAATTTCAATTTTTAATAATCTGTGTGAAATTTCATCATACAATTTTGGACCCATGGAAATAGCCATATCCCTCATGTCCCATAAATAGAAAAAATGTTCTAATGTTGTGGTTGGTATACTAGCAAGGTCAATATTTGATTTTTTCTTATCGATTTTAGGTGATTCTTTTTCAATATCTTTAGCTAACAACATTATTTGAAAATAACTTAACCCATTAATATTATTTATAAAAGTATCATTAATCTCATCGTCTTTCTTGCTTCCAAGTGATTTATAACTTTCTTTAAATTGTTTCTGTTCACTTGCCGATAATATTGTATTAATTTTATTGAGAGATTCTTGCCAATTTTCACGATTGTTGGCCAATATTGGCATGCTAAGACGACCTTCTCGAAAAGTACTCATGTCATTTGATTCTGCACTTATCTCCGCATAACAATCATCATTAATTGTAGAGTCAGAGGCCAGAGCAAAACTAAATTTTAATGTCTTTCTTTCAGGTAAATTTTTCGGGTTTAGTTCGGTTGGTTGGTATGTCCATTGAGATAAAGCTGTTATTGCCGATTTATCGAAAACATCACCTGTTGAGCTTTTTAGTTTTTCAATAAAAACAGGAATTCCTTTAGAATTAATGAAGAATTGTAAGTTTACACAACCTGTTTGATTATTTTTTAAGGCTTTTATTGGAAATTGCGCTTCAACTCTGTTTTTTATTTTCCATTGTTCTGCTAACGAAGTGGTGTTAAATATAATTAAAACAGTGAGAATAATTATTCTATTTATCATGACATTCCCTTGAAATAGATATGAAGTATTGGTGATATTGGAAGTGAATTTATCTGACTATCAAATCATGGTCAAGATAATATTGATTTGTATGAATTTCAGACATAAAAAAACCTTGCCAAAGCAAGGTTTTATCTCTTAAATAAAAGAGTGGTACCGGTGGGCGGACTCGAACCGCCACGCCCGAAGGCAGTTGATTTTGAATCAACCATGTATACCAATTTCATCACACCGGCGACACATTATCTTTAATTAAATTCAAAGCTTAATTAAAGAGGTGGCATTATACGAAAACCGTACAGTTACGCAACTATTTTTGTTGGTATCTGTTGTGTTTGCTGTTTATTTCACCATGCCACCATTTATTAACACCATTCATTAAAGTTACACTGGCAATTTTCTTTGCTAAACTAGCGCAAAAAATCTAGCGCCAAAAAATTGAGCCATTTTATGACAGAATCTAATAATCAGTTTCCTTTTTCTAATTTTCCCCGTGCAGGTTTTCGTCGACGCTTTGGCGGTTGGCTTTACGACGTATTATTAGCCATTGCTGTTTATATGATCGCTGGATTTGTTTCTTTCGGAATATTTTATCTTTCTATTAAATTTGGTTTGATCAATATGGCAGGTTATCAGCATGATATTGATGTTTTGATGCAAAACCCTGTTTATAAATATACTAACGAAGTGTGGAAATTGGGTTGGGTAGTTTTTTTCTTTGTATTTTTTTGGGCGAAAAGCGGCCAGACATTAGGAATGAGGGCATGGCGGTTAAGAGTACAAAATCAAGATGGATCGCTTATTTCTAAAATTACAGGATTAAAACGTATTTTACCAACGTTATTAGGTTTGGGAAATTTAACGGTTTTAGTTGATCGAAAAAACAAATTAAGCTTACAAGACCGATTAACAAATACAGAAGTGGTATGTATTTCTCTTGAGGCGAATAAAGGTAAAAATTGGGTTAATTAAGCGCTGATAATAATTCAGCACTTAAATTTTCAGATTTTTTGTTTTATGCTTTTTTTCTCATAAAATAAATAGCCATTAAGACAAATATGACACTCGGCAATGTCGCACCAAAAAAAGGTGGTAACTGGTAAACTAAACTCACGGAACCGAGTACTTGGTTACTAACATGAAATAACAATCCGGTGACCACGCCCATGGTGATCCTTGCGCCCATTGAAACCGATCTTAATGGGCCAAAAATAAAAGACAACGCCACTAATAACATTACTGCTACGGTAATTGGTTGCATTATTTTACGCCAAAAGGCGAGTAAATAACGGCTTTGATCTTGGTTGTTTTCTTGTAAATAATCTAAATAATTAATCAAATCTTGCATTGATAATGCTTCGGGCTTTACCGTTACCACCCTGAGTTTGTCGGGTGTTAAAGACGAGGTCCAGAGTTGATTGTCGTAATGTTTTTCAATAATTTCGCTGTCAGTAATATGTGTATCTGTAACTTGCGCCAATTGCCATGCATTGTCTTTATAAAGCGCTTTGTCGGCTTGTAACCAACTGGTAAGCTTTAGCTGTTCATTGAAGCGGTAAATTTGAATTTGTTTCAAACTGCCAGTATCTTCAACCTCGGCAATATGGACAAAATAATCGCCATCTTTCGCCCAAATTCCGTTTTTAGCTGCAATTAAACTACCGCCAGATATCGCTTGAGATTTTATTTCTCGTGCCGCTGCTTCGCCTTGAGGGGCTATCCATTCGCCAACAGCCATACTAATAATGACTAAGAACAAGGCTGATTTCATTACCGACTTAATGATATCAAAACGCGATAACCCTGCTGATTGCATTACCACTAATTCGCTGTTACTAGCAAGCATACCAATGCCAATTAAACCACCAACCAAAGCGGCCATAGGGAAAAATATTTCTACATCTCGGGGAACCCAATAAAGTACATAAAGTGCAGCGTGGGCTAAATCGTAATCGCCACGACCAACATAAATCATTTGATCCACAAACTTTATAATACCGCTTAAGCTAATAAATACAGATAAGGTTAAAAAGGTGGTGGTGGCTACAGTTTTGCCAATGTAAATGTCGAGTATACGCATTATGCCACTCCCTTTTTACGGCCAATAAAAGGGAGGTGAGCCTTAATTTTGAGTGCTCCACGGCGGTCTTTAAATATTAAGCTAAAACCGAGCGTTAATGCGGCTAAATGTACGGGCCATAAACCTACATTATTTGAAATAATTCCTTTTTCTAAACCTGATAACATTGCACTTAACATTAAAAAATAGCCCAAAAACAATAATATAGCAGGTAGTAATTTTGCGAATTTTCCTTGCCTTGGGTTCACACTACTCAGTGGTACGGCAATAAAGGTTAATACTATGGCGGCGAGCGGAAAAGCAATGCGCCAGTGTATCGCAGCTTTATATTCAGGTACGTCCTGTTTAAATAAATCAAAGGTGGGTAAAGCACTAATTTTTCGTCGTTTGTGTTCAACTTTTTTGTCTTGAATTTGAATGTAATATTTATTAAAAGCAACAGATCGAAACTCATGACTTTGAGAATCTTTTTGATATCGAATGCCGTTCTCTAATATTAAGCGTTGCGAGCCACTTTCTTCATCTTCAATTTTTCCATTGGCCGCATATACTAAGCTAGAATTAATGATACTGTCGTGAGAGTGTTTATCGTCGGGAAGTTGCGCAACAAATATTTTTTCAAGGGTGTTGTCGCTTCTGTTTTTGTCATGAATAAATACGACGGCTTTATTATTACCTGTTTTTTGGAACCGTCCTGCAATTAAAGAGCTTAAACCTGAGTCAGCGGCTAATTTTTCCTTAACTTGTAGTTCATAGTCTGCAGCTAAAGGTGATAAATATAAGGTGAATATACCAGTAACAAGCGCGGTAACAAGGCTAATAATTAGCGTGATCCTAACGACATACCACTCACTAATACCGCATGAATGTAATACCGTCATTTCGCTATCGGCATAAATTCTACCGTAAGCGAGTAGTATCCCTAGAAACATACTTAAAGGTAGCATCATTCCTGCTAAATCAGGGGTTTTAAGTGCAATAAATAGCATCACCATATGACCAGGTAAACCACCTTCAGAGGCGTCACCTAAAATGGAAACAAATTTTTGACTGATGAATATAGTCATTAATACAAAGAATACTGCCAGTTGGGTTTTGGCAACTTCTTTTAGCAAATAGCGAAAAATAATCATAGGGTATAAATTTAATAACTTAGTTTTTATCTGACATTTGAGTGAATATTGAGTAAACTGGTCGTTTTATTACGTTTATAAATAGTTTTTAAAGGAATTAAGTAGGTTCAACTCTTCTTATCCGACTATAATTATAACCTTTAGAATAACCCAATTAATAGAAAAACACAGTTTTCAATACGTTTATCTGTGTTTATGTGTGATTTATGCACAAAAATTAGTAAGGAGAGCTCATGGAGTTCAGTGTAAAAAGTGGTAGCCCAGAAAAACAACGTAGCGCTTGTATAGTTGTCGGAGTTTTTGAACCTCGACGATTATCATCCACTGCTGAACAACTTGATGAAATTAGCGCAGGCTATATTAGTAATTTATTACGTCGAGGCGATCTCGAAGGTAAGTCAGGGCAAATGTTGTTACTGCATAGCGTGCCAAATATTTTAAGCGAACGAGTATTATTGGTTGGTTGTGGTAAAGAACGTGAATTAGACGAGCGCCAATATCGCCAAATAATTAGCAAAACCATTAAGTCGTTGAACGAAACTGGTTCGATGGAAGCGGTATGCTTTTTATCTGAATTACATGTAAAAGGGCGCGATACCTATTGGAAAGTCCGTCAAGCGGTAGAAGCGGCTCAAGATTGTTTATACACTTTTAATAGCTTGAAAACCCGGAAGGAAGAACCTCGCCGTCCATTACGTAAAATTATATTTAATGTACCTACACGTCGCGAATTACCCATTGGCGAACGCGCTGTAGCTCATGCATTAGCTATTTCGGCGGGTATTAGTAGCTGTAAAAATGTTGCGAATATGCCGCCAAACATTTGTAACCCAGCCTATTTAAGCGAACAAGCGAAAACCTTAGAAAGCGATTACGACAACGTAAGTGTAGAAATTGTTGATGAAAAACAAATGGAAGAATTGGGCATGGGCTCATATCTTGCCGTTGGTCGTGGTAGTGAAAACGAATCGTTAATGAGCGTTATTAAATATAGTGGCGCCAATGATGATTCAGCTCCAATTGTTTTAGTGGGCAAAGGTTTAACCTTTGACAGCGGCGGTATTTCATTAAAACCAGGCGCAGCTATGGATGAAATGAAATACGATATGGGTGGCGCGGCAGGTGTTTTAGGCGCTATGCATGCGTTAGCAGAATTACAACTACCGCTTAATGTTATTGGCGTTTTAGCGGGCTGTGAAAACATGCCAGACGCAAATGCGTATCGCCCGGGTGATATTTTAACGACTATGTCGGGTCAAACGGTTGAAGTGTTAAATACTGATGCTGAAGGTCGCTTGGTATTATGTGATGCGTTAACTTACGTCGAACGTTTTGAACCTGATTCAGTGATTGATGTTGCTACTCTAACAGGTGCTTGTGTTGTTGCTTTAGGTAGCCATGCTACGGGATTGTTAAGTACGCATAATCCATTAGCACATGAATTACTTAATGCTTCTGATCAAAGTGGTGACAGAGCTTGGCGTTTACCGCTATGGGACGATTATCAAGAACAACTTGAAAGCCCATTTGCCGATTTTACTAACTTAGGTGGTAAAGGTGGTGGAACAATAACCGCAGCGTGTTTCTTGTCTCGTTTTACCAAAAAATATAATTGGGCACATTTAGATGTTGCTGGTACTGCATGGCGTAGTGGCGCAAATAAAGGCTCTACAGGTCGTCCAGTTAGTATGCTTACACAGTTTTTATTAAATCGTTCAGGACAGGAACAAGGCGAGTAGGTTAAATTCGCGTGAACACGTAGGCGGGAATTTATTCGCGCTTTGTTCATGCTTTATCTCAAAAAACAGATAAATTGTAAATTATGCACAAACAAGCTACCTTTTATTTACTTGAAAAAAATGAAAGCGATTCGGATAAAAGCAATGCACCTAGTTCAGGTTCATTGCTTTTTTGTGCGTGCGTCCAAGCCGCACAAAGCTATCGCCAACAGCAAAAAGTATTCATTTATACACCGGATCAAACCGTGGCGCATGAAGTAGATGAAATGTTGTGGGCATTTGATGCCGATTCTTTTGTACCACACAATTTAATGGGCGAAGGGCCAAGTTATGGTTCGCCTGTTGAAATTAGCTGGCAAGCGCCTTCTAATCGTCGTTCAGTGTTAATTAATTTAACTGAAAGCGTACCGCCTTTTGCACAGAAATTTAGTCAAGTAATTGATTTTGTGCCAAATGATGAAACATTGAAGCAAATTGCACGTAATCGTTATCGACAATACCAACAATTAGGCTTTGCTGTTAAAATGAACGACTAACAGCAAAGCTAACAACAAACTTAAAATATGGCTAAACAACTTGGTCATTTATTTAAAAGCCATTCAACCAATTTAACAGTAAGAAAATACCCATGGAAAAAACATTTAACCCTAGCGATATTGAACAATCCCTTTACCAAAGTTGGGAGCAAAAAGGCTATTTTAGCCCAACAGGCGAGGGCGATAGCTACTCAATTGCTATTCCACCACCAAATGTCACCGGTAGTTTGCACATGGGGCATGCTTTTCAACAAACCATTATGGACACCTTAATTCGTTATCAGCGCATGCAGGGTAAAAATACCTTGTGGCAAACAGGTTGCGATCACGCAGGTATTGCCACGCAAATGGTAGTTGAACGTAAAATTGCCGCGGAAGAAGGTAAAACGCGTCACGACTACGGCCGTGAAAAGTTTATCGAAAAAGTGTGGGAATGGAAAAACGAGTCGGGCGGTACTATTGGTAAACAGATGCGCCGTTTAGGTAACTCTATTGACTGGTCGCGTGAACGTTTCACCATGGACGAAGGCATGTCTGAAGCGGTACAAGAAGTGTTTGTACGTTTATTTGAAGAAGACTTAATTTATCGCGGTAAACGTTTAGTTAACTGGGATCCTAAATTTCATACCGCTATTTCTGATCTTGAAGTTGAAAATAAAGATAAAAAAGGCCACATGTGGCATTTACGTTATCCGCTAGCGGATGGTGCAAAAACGGCTGAAGGTAAAGACTATTTAGTGGTTGCGACTACGCGTCCAGAAACCATGTTGGGCGATACTGGTGTTGCGGTTAACCCAAAAGATGAGCGTTATAAAGATTTAATAGGTAAACAAATATTGTTACCGTTAGTTAATCGATTAATACCGATTGTTGGCGATGATCATGCCGATATGGACAAAGGCACAGGTTGTGTAAAAATAACCCCTGCACACGATTTTAACGATAACGAAGTGGGTAAACGTCATAGCTTACCGCAAATAAACATTTTAGATAAAAACGCCGCCATTTTAGCTGCCGCTGAAGTTTACGACACTAAAGGCGAATTATGTGATGCTTACAGTAGTGAATTACCGCAAGAATATGCTGGCATGGACAGATTTGTTGCCCGTAAAGCGATTGTTGCTAAATTTGACGAATTAGGTTTATTAGTTGAAGTTGAAGATCACAACTTAGTTGCCCCGTATGGTGATAGATCTGGCGTTATTATTGAGCCATTATTAACCGACCAATGGTATGTTCGTGTTGAAAAATTAGCAGGCCCTGCGGTAGACGCAGTAAAAGATGGTCAAATAGAATTTGTACCAAAACAATACGAAAACTTATATTTTTCTTGGATGCGCGATATTCAAGACTGGTGCATTTCACGCCAACTTTGGTGGGGACATCGTATTCCTGCATGGTATGACGAAACAGGCAAAGTGTATGTAGGACGTAACGAAGAAGAAGTTCGCGCTAACAACACTATTGCAGCTGATAGTGTACTAAAACAAGACGAAGACGTTCTTGATACTTGGTTTTCGTCAGCACTTTGGACATTTTCAACGTTAGGCTGGCCAAATCAAACTGAAGATTTAAAAACCTTTCATCCTACCGATGTATTGGTAACAGGCTTTGATATTATTTTCTTTTGGGTTGCGCGTATGATCATGATGACCATGCACTTTAATAAAGACGAAAATGGCAAGCCGCAAATTCCATTCAAAAAAATCTATATGACCGGCCTTATTCGCGATGAAAATGGCGATAAAATGAGTAAGTCGAAAGGTAATGTGGTTGACCCATTAGACATGATTGACGGTATCAGCCTTGAAGATTTATTAGAAAAACGCACCGGCAATATGATGCAGCCACAACTCGCTGCTAAAATTGCCAAGCTAACTAAAAAAGAATATCCAAACGGTATTGAAGCACACGGTACTGATGCCTTGCGTTTTACCTTAACTTCGGTTGCTACAACGGGTCGTGATATCAGCTGGGACATGAAACGTTTAGAAGGTTACCGTAACTTTACTAACAAGCTTTGGAATGCCAGCCGTTATGTGATGATGAATACCGAAGAACATGATTGTGGCAAGAAGTGTGGAAAAGAAGCTGGCGCTGAATTAGAACTATCGCTAGCTGATCGTTGGATCATTGGCCAATATCAACAAACCGTTAAAACAGTACACGAAGCTTTTGCAAGTTACCGTTTCGATTTAGCCTCGCAAGCGCTTTACGAATTCACTTGGAATCAATTCTGCGATTGGTATTTAGAATTAACCAAACCAGTGCTATTCAAAGGCAGTGAAGCACAACAACGGGGTACGCGCCATACGTTAGTTACTGTGCTTGAAAGCTTATTACGATTAATGCACCCAATTATGCCATTTATTACTGAAACTATTTGGCAGCGTGTTGTACCGCTAACTAACTTTGCTGTTAAAACTAATGAACAAGGTGACGGCAGCATTATGGTACAAAGCTTCCCACAATTTGACGCCAGTTTATGTGACGATAAAGCCATTGCCGATTTAGAATGGGTAAAACAATTTATTGTGGCTATTCGTAACATTCGCGGCGAAATGGATATTGCACCAAGCAAGCCGTTACCGGTGTTATTGAAAAACGTAAACAGCGAAGATCAACGCCGTTTAGATGAAAATCAACAATTTTTAAGTTCGCTTGCCAAGTTAGAAAGCATTGACGTATTAGCTGAAAATGATAATGGCCCTGCTTCAGCAACCGCAGTTGTTGGTGATTTATCGGTACTTATACCGATGGCAGGTTTAATCGATAAAGACGCTGAATTAGCGCGTTTAGCTAAAGCGATTGATAAACTTAAGCAAGAAGTTGCTCGCACAGAAGGAAAGCTTAATAACGAAAAATTTGTTGCTAAAGCACCAGCGGCAGTTATTGATAAAGAAAAAGCTAAATTAGCTGACGCTCAATCGTCAATTGATAAATTAGTTGAACAGCAAATGCAAATTGCTGCTTTGTAGTTTTTTTTAGTTTTTATAGTTAAACGATTAAGGCTATGGTGCAATCCATAGCCTTTTTAACTTGCTTTTAAGCTGTTCATCTGTAAATTGATAACAGCTCACAATTAATGAAATATACCCAATCCCCCTGAATTCGCATCTACTGGTGGTTTAGGGATTACTTTCCTGTTTATATTTACCGTTTGCTATTTCTTACCCTATTGTTACGCATTTGCAGATAATCAATAAAGAGACTATTTTTAACTAATAGCCTTTCAAATAGTATTTTATTTTATGAAGTCTGTGCGAGCTTATTTTGCAAACAGTAAAAAAAATTTAGGCGCAATGCCTGCATATATTTTTGTGCTAATTTTTTCTCTTTTGATGTTTGCTAACCATGCCGAAACTAATATAAAAGAACCCATTAAAGTTGTTACTGAATATTATCCTCCTTACTCCTTTAAAAATGTTCAAGGTAAGCTTGAAGGTTGCTCAGTTAGCCTTGTTACAGAGCTTTTTCAAATTAGCAACGATGCTCTTAATATTCAAGTTATGCCTTGGTCAAGAGCTTATATGACCGCGGTAAACAACAAAAACACACTAATATTTTCTATTTCTCGGAATCAAATTAGAGAAAAAATGTTTTATTGGATCGGTAAAATAAAACGGGAAAAATATTTTTTTTGGGGATTAAAGTCACGTTATAAAGCAGATAAAATATCGGCTAAAGAATTTTATTCTTCAGTAATTGTCGCCGCAAAATTTACCACAAATGATCAAATGTTAACGAAGAAAGGAAAAAATATACTTTATCGTGTTACAGAGTTAACACAAGGAATAAACATGGTTTTGAACCGAAGAGTTGATCTTATTGTTGAAACTAAAGTAGGTTTGCAAAAACGTTTTGAACATGAAGGCTTTGATTTTTCACTTATAAAACCTGTGTATGAATTACCCGAACTGAATTACGATCTATATATTGCTATGAATATAAATTCTGACCAAAACATAGTAAAGCGTATGAAAACTGCTTATCAACAGTTGGTTGACAATGGTAAGTTTGCACAAATTATTGGGCAGTGTGGTAATTAATTTTAAGATGAATTTTAGAGAGGAAAACAGATAGTTTTCCCCTTTATTAATGCTTAAATAATGCTTAGATTTGCAATTATCGGCTTAAAAATTATGAAACATGCCAAATTCTTGGTTTAACTTACGGTTTTCTTTATCTGCCCATAAATAATAACCTTGATCATCTAACTCACTGGCGGCATCTTTATCTAACAATACAACCGCATTTTCGTGCATTTGTAATGCAGATGCTGGGCACATGGCAGAAAGAGCGCCAGTTACCATATCTTTAACCGCTTTTGCTTTGCTTTTACCTGTCGCCATTAATAATACGTAGCGGGCATCTAAAATGGTCGCAATACCCATGGTCATGGCAAGCGTCGGTTGATATTCACCTTCTTTAAATAAACGACTATTGTCAGTAAGGGTTTGTTGAGTGAGGGTTTTAATTCGAGTTCGCGAGGCTAAGCTTGAAGTGGGTTCATTAAATCCAATATGACCATTAGCGCCAATACCTAAAATTTGTAAATCAATACCGCCTGCTTGTTTAATTTTTGCTTCATAAGCCAAGCCTTGCTCACGTGGGTTTTCATCATTGCTACAAGTAGGTAAAAAAGTATTTTCTTTATTAATATCTACATGATTGAATAAATTTTCATTCATAAAGTAACGGTAGCTTTGCGGGTTATCACCCTCAATATTTTGATATTCATCTAAATTAAATGTTGTGGTATCAGCAAAGCTTAATTCACCACGTTGATGTTGAGCCACTAGTTGTTGGTATAGACTTATGGGTGTGCTACCTGTCGCTAAACCTAATACTGTTTTTTTCTTACTTTTTACGAGTTCTGACACCCAATGAGCCGCATTTTCAGCCACTTGTTGTGCATTATCAAAAATTATAACTTGCATGTTTTTTCCTTAGAAAAATTACACGATTAAAAGAGATCATTGGTTGTACTAGTCAGTTTAGTGCTGTTTTTTACAGACTAAACGTAGTTGATTTGTTTAGCTAAAGTTATAAATAAAAATAACTTTATTACAATTTTATTATGCGCAATGATATAAATTAGGTGCGATTGTAATTTTACCACAAAAATAACAGATAATTGGATAAAAGTTAGCAGATCAGTTGTTAAAAAGTGAAGTTGTGATCGAAAAGGATCAATTTGAATTATTCCCAATGAATAAGTCATTGAAGCATAATGGCTTATTTTTATTAACAATAGGATTTTTTTGCAAAATAATGCTATAAATTATTTTGTAATATTATAAAAATAAAGGCTACTTTTGAAACATCACCGCCATTTAATTCATTTTAATTCAATATGACAAAAAATACGTTTGAACAATTAAATTGTACAGAATGTAACTTAATGGTGAAGTTGCAGCCGTTAACTGTTGGCGAAAAAGCAGTATGCCCGCGTTGTGGCTACTTATTGATGGCGAATCATGCAGAAGCGTTTGAACGTATTTTAGCCTTTGCTATAGCAGCTTTAATGTTGCTTTTTTTATCACTGTCTTTTGATTTCGTCTCGCTTCATTACCAAGGTCAAGCACACACTATTCGTTTACTCGACACTTATTTTATTCTGCTTGAACAAAATTATTTAATAATCGCCTTGTTATTGGTGATTACTATTATTGCTTTGCCAGTGTTAGTGATATGTGGCTTAATTTATCTGATTTTAGCAATTCATGATAATCGCTATCCAGCAAAAGGTTTGCTTATTGCTAAAGCTATTTTGGCGTTGTTACCTTGGAGTATGGCTGAAATATTTTTAATCGGTGTATTAGTTAGTTTAATTAAAATTTCTACTATGGCTAACGTTAGTTTGGGGTTGTCGTTTTATGCGTATGTTTTGTTTTCAATATGTTATATAGCTTCAATTCAATTTGTTGATAAACAGCAATTAATCAATAAATTAAAAAAGTTAAAAGCAAAAGAACAGCAATTAACTAATTTACATTCTGAAATAGTGCAAAGTAAAAGCAGTGTTAATAATCAGCGAAATATTGACAGTATTCAAAAAACATGGGCGTTATTAATTACATCATTATTTCTTTATTTTCCAGCTAATTTATTGCCCATTATGACGACGCGTTCGTTAGGAAAAGAAGAACTAAATACTATTTTAGGTGGCGTTATTGTTTTATGGCAATCTGGATCTTACCCCATTGCGATTGTTATTTTTATCGCCAGTATTGTTGTTCCCGTTGTTAAATTTATTGTGCTTGCTTGGCTAAATTATTCAGTACAGCAGAAATCGAACGAATTTCAATTGCAACGTGCGCAACTTTATCGGATCACCGAATTTATAGGACGTTGGTCTATGATTGATATTTTCGCGGTCGCTATTTTAGCCAGTTTAATTCAATTAGGCACAGCGATGACTATTCACCCGGGCCACGCTGCAATTGCTTTTTGTGGTGTTGTTATATTAACAATGCTAGCAGCTAACACCTTCGATTCTACCCTTATTTGGAAAAAGACGACTAACTTATGAGTGATTCATCAACGCTTTCAGCTGCACGTGCTGTGATTAAACCAATGAATACCGTTTCGCGCATTTGGATAGTACCCATTATCACCGCATTGCTGGGGTTATGGATGGTTTTTTATTATTACAGTAATCAAGGCCCATTAATAACAATTGAATTGAATAAGGCAGAAGGCATCGAAGCAGGCGTCACCAAAATAAAATTACGAGACGTACAAATAGGTAAAGTGGTTAAGATAAACCTAAAACCTAGCTTAGACGGCGTTTTAGTAACTGCAAGAATGACTAATGAAGCAAGAGAATTGTTAGTTGAAGATTCAAAGTTTTGGTTGGTATCAACTAAAATAAACCATTCAGGAATTTCTGATTTAAGCACCCTGTTTTCAGGTAATTATATTGAAGTTCAACCGGGTAAGTCATCTGAAGATTCAGACTATTTTATCGGATTAGATGAACGACCTATTACTGCACCAGATGCACCCGGCATTCATTTTACCTTAAACAGCGCCGAAGAATTTGCTTTTAAAAGTGGCGCGCCCATTTTATATAAAGGATTACAGGTAGGGCAAATCGAAGATGTATATTTTAATTTCGATGAGCGTGTTGTTTATTACAACGCTTTTATCGAAGCACCGTATCATAAATTAGTTACTGAAAATACACGTTTTTGGGATATTAGTGGTATTCAAGTTGATTTAAAAGCGCAAGGTATTAGTGTTAAAACGGGCTCGCTAGAAACGCTGTTGAGTAACGGCATTACTTTTGGAGTGCCTAAAGGTATGCCTGTTGGAGAACCCATAAATAAGCGAAGTTATTTTGATATTTTTGCTAGTTATGAAGATGCTGATGCAGCACGTTATCAACAAGCGATTAAGTATGCTTTGTTGGTTGAAGATAGTGTTAGGGGTTTAAATATAGGCGCTCCGGTAGAATATCGTGGCGTTATTATTGGTCAAGTAGAGTCGGCTAATTTAAGTAATAACCGTGGTGCAAAAATATTAACTGAAGCGGTTAAAATTCCTGTTTTGATCAGTATTCAACCGGGTAGAATTGGCTTACCAGACACCGCTGCAAGTTTAGATATAATTGGTCTACAAATGGATAAATGGTTAGAAAATGGTTTAAAAGCGACAATAACCACAGGCAATATATTAACGGGCAGTAAAATTGTTGAATTACATCATTCGGGCAAAGATAGTGTGAATGATAAAGATCTCCTTTATGTTGCACAGCAATATTCAGGTTATCGAGTTATTCCGATAACCGCTGATGAATTTTCACATATTGCTGAAAAAACGAGTGAATTTATTAATCATTTAGCAGCGCTCCCACTAGATAAATTAACCACAGATGCCAGTGAATTATTCAACGAATTTGCAATTACCGCAAAAGAATTTCAAAAAGTAAGTAAAAATTTAGACAAATTACTCTCGGATACTGATCAAAAGGCAGTGGTGGATAACATCAACGAAACTCTGCAAAGTATTTCAAACGTTGCTGAAGATTGTTCCAAAGGTTCAAAAAACTATGATGAATTAACCAAAACTTTATTGCAGTTGCAAGAAAGTTTACAAACGTTAAAACCTATTTTAAGACAAGTAAATAATAAACCTAATAGTTTCATTTTTAGTGGCGCTGTTAATGATGAAGTAGAACCTAAAAAGAGTACGAACAATGAATAAATTATTAACAGTATTAGCTTTATCTACATTGTTATTCTCTTGTGCTGAAGCACCAAGCCCACAGTTAACCTATTATTTATTAAATACACCAGTGGTTACACCCGTAAAGCAGTTACCTGAAAAAAATAATACTGGCTTAGTTATAGATGAAATCGTTTTACCACAATATTTGAAACAGCCAAGTTTGGTCATGTTAATGGCTGAAAATCAGTTGCATTTCTCCCATTACCATCTTTGGGCAGAAAGCCTAGAGCAAAGTATACATAAAGTATTATGGTTACTTCTTACGTATCCAGAGCAAGCTACTCAAGACAATCTTTTCAATAAGCTGCATGTCACGGTTGAAATAGATAATTTCTTCCCAAGCGAACAAGGTAAAGTCATTTTAAGTGGTCGTTATTGGTTAACAACCAGTGGATCTAAAGTAAATAAAAAACTTTATAAAAAATATGAATATGAGTTTAATTTTACACAAAATATTAATGCGGATGGTTATAGTCAAGCAGTTAAGCAAATGCTTGATTTACTTGAACAATTATCAAAAGAAATTAACAAAAAAGCAATTGTTTTATTTGCACATTAGTTATCAATAATCAGGTAGATGAAAACAGAGAGGGTAATGCTTATGAAAGCATTTATTGCGGGACTGCCTAAAGTTGAATTGCATCTTCATATTGAAGGCACGTTAGAACCAGAATTAATGTTTGCCTTAGCTAAACGAAATAATATCAACATTCCCTATTCATCCCCAAAAGAAGTTTCTAAAGCTTATCAATTTGAAAATCTGCAATCGTTTCTTGATATTTATTATCAAGGTGCAGAAGTTTTAGTAACTGAGCAAGATTTTTTTGAGTTAACTTGGGCTTATTTATTACGTTGTCAACAAGACAATGTAATTCATACAGAAATATTTTTTGATCCACAAACACATACGGATCGCAATATTACTTTTGATACTGTAGTGAATGGTATCCATCGAGCTTTAACGCAGGCAAAAGTTGAATTAGGCATAACGAGTTGCTTAATTATGAGCTTTTTACGTCATTTAGATGAGTGCTCAGCTTTTAACACCCTTGAGCAAGCGTTAGCGCATAAAGATAAAATTATCGCCGTTGGTTTAGATTCAGCTGAGTTTGGTAACCCTCCAGAAAAATTTGCTCGCGTTTTTACTCAAGCAATTGAAGAGGGATTTTTAACTGTAGCCCATGCTGGCGAAGAAGGGCCCGCTAGTTATATTGTAGATACGTTAGAACAATTGAAAGTTGAACGCATTGATCATGGCGTGCGTTGCGTTGAAGACAAAGTATTACTTGATCAGCTTATTGCTACACAAATGCCGTTAACTGTTTGTCCGTTATCGAATGTTAAATTAGGTGTGTTTACTGATATGGCAGAGCATAATATTATTGATTTATTAAGACAAAACGTTTGTGTGACGATTAATTCAGATGATCCCGCTTATTTTGGTGGTTATATGAATGATAACTTTTTAGCGGTGACAAAAGCATTACAACCGAGCAAAAAAGAATTAGCGCAATTTACTTTTAATGCCATAAATAGCGCTTTTATCAACGAAACAGAAAAAATGCGTTTAACGGAAATAACAAATCACTATATTGCTGATTTTTGCTAAATATAAAGTAGATCATTTAATTAATGAAACTAGTATTACACTTCTTTGGGATCTAAACTTTCACCACAGTATTTACAAAACTCTGCATCATCATCATGGCCTTCTTCGCCACAATTTTGGCACGAAGTATTGGTAACATCACGATTATATTCCCGCGCTAATTCTGCGCTGTATATACCCGTTGGCACGGCTATGATGGCATAACCCATTATCATTACTGCAGAGGCAAGTATTTGCCCTAAGCTCGTGTGGGGCGCTAAATCACCATAACCCACGGTTGTTAAAGTAACAATGGCCCAATAAACCGATTTAGGTATGCTGGTAAAGCCATTTTCACCGCCTTCAACCAGATACATTGCTGAACCAAAAATAATGACAAAAATGAAGACCGTATAAAGAAATACAAATATTTTTGCTCGACTAGCGCGCATTGCTCTAATAAGCGCATGAGCTTCACCTAAATATTCGCCAAGTTTGAATATTCTAAATATACGTAATACACGCAGGCCACGGATCACCATCATGGTTTGCGCACCAGCAAAAAATAACGCTATAAAACTAGGGAGAATAGACAGTAAATCAACTATCCCGAAAAAACTTTTCACATAAAGCCAAGGTTTACGTACGCATATTAAACGTAATATATATTCAATAGAAAAAAGTGCAGTAAACAGCCATTCAAAATAATACAACCATTGTCCGTATTGCTGATCGATACTATCAACACTACCTAACATTACGGCTAATACGCTGGCGATAATGGTGAAAATTAGAGCTACATCGAATAATTTACCCATTGGGGTATCTGCTTCAAAAATTACTTCATGAATATTTTCACGCCAAGGTGACAGTGGTTCACCCTGCATGTAAATTTTAACAGGCTTAGCTCTTTTCTTGGCTTTATTGTTGTTTTTGTTTGTTCGGTTTGATTTAGTCATACTGCTAACAAATATGAGGTTTAATTAAGTTTGTTAATGCATCAATATGATCATCGTTATCATTAAGCGCTGGGATATAACTGAATTTTTCACCACCAGCTTCCATAAAAATATCACAATATTCGCGCTTTATTTCATCTAATGTTTCTAAACAATCGGCGCTAAAGGCAGGGCACATTATCGCGATGTTTTTTACGCCTTGATTGGTTAAATCGGTTAATACTGTTTCGGTATAAGGTGTTAGCCACTGCGCTTTACCAAAACGAGATTGATAACTCATTACAATATCATTTTCTAATAAGGTGCTAGTTTGTTTTAATTCGGCTAATAATAGTTGTGTAGTTTCTTGGCAAAAATCGGCATAAGGATCACCCCAATCAGCAAATAATTGTGGCATGCCGTGGTAAGAAACCACTAATTTTTCAATTTTTCCATGAGTGGCAATGTGATCAATAACACTTTGAGCAAGTGCTTTTATATAGTCAGGTTTATGATGATAACCGCTAATGAAATGTAAGTTGGGCACCCAACGCCATTGTTTAATTTCTTTCACTATGGCGTCAAAGGTAGAGCCAGTTGTTGGGCCACTGTATTGCGGATATAAAGGCAATACAATAATACTATCAATATTCTCTTTTTGAAATTTTTCTAAGGCGGCTTTGATAGACGGTTGCCCATAACGCATTGCAAGTTCAACAATAACATTGTCGCCGTACTCTGCCTTTATTTTTTCAGCTATTTTAGCTTGTTGCTGTTTACTGATAACAAGCAGAGGAGAGCCTTGTTCTGTCCAAATATTTTGGTAGAGTTTGGCTGATTTTTTAGGGCGCAAGCGTAAAATAATGCCATGCAATATGGCAAGCCAAATTAATCGAGGAATTTCAACAACACGAGGGTCTGATAAAAATTCACTTAAATACGTGCGTAAAGCACTGGCGTTTGGTTGTTCAGGGGTACCTAAGTTAGTTAACAGTACTCCAGTTTGGCGGACTGAATTTTTTGATAAATTCAGCCCTTGGCTTTTAAATCGTGACATTATTATTCTTTTTCCTAAATCAATAAAGCTATTACTTAATAACTTACTTAAAAGCTGACTCAATAGATCACTTTAGAGAGCATTTTTTAATAAGTCACTAGCATATAATATTTTACTTTGCCAAATTAAGGGGGATAATTTAAGGCACTAGTTGGTTTATTTCTAGCTCAAGTGTTTTAGTAGTACTTACCGCAACATTTTTAAGTTCAGCTTTAAAGTCGCCTGATTTAATACCCGGAGTGCCTTGTTGTGAAACTGTAGCAAATACATGTACTGTTTTAGCACTAGACAAATTAAAGCGAGGGCTCATTGCTTGTGCATTAGTTAACTCAATTGTTGTTGGTAAGTCACTTATTTTAATTTTCATTGCCGCTAATGGCATTCTTCGACCATCGGCAGGAATAGCGTATACAAAGACTGTTTTATCGTCGCCTTGCGCTAGTGCTTGTTGAAATTCTTTCGACAATGAAATATGCAACGTTAATTTTGGTGAATTAGTATTGGCATCAGTCGTAGAATTTTGTGCAGCAGTAGCTGTGTTATTTGATGGGGTATTTAACGTTGCAGCAAGACGGTTTCTGGCTTCATTAATCGCACCATTAAGCGCTTCAAGGTTAACGTTTTCACGACCACTATCAACAATGATTTGCCAATGATGAATCGCTTTTTGATAACGCTGATGAATAAAATGGTCCATACCTAATAAAACATTAGTCGATGGATCAAGCGGATCAAGCGTTAACGCTTCATCTATTAAGCTTTGTATTTTGGTATTGATTTTTTGACCGTTACCGTAATAAACCGCTTGCGCTTTTGCACCAAGTAATTCTGGTTTTTTACCTTCAATTTTAATGACTTCATTAAATGCTTTAGCAGCACCAGAAAAATCACCCGCACTGATACTTGTTTGACCCAAACTATACCAAAGACTTGAATCTTTAGGTGTTTTCTCAAGCGCTTTTTTGATTGCTTTAATTTGATCTAATAGTGAAGTGTCTTCAGCCGCACTACTTTCCATTGATGAATTATTTTCCGCTTGCATTGATGGTGAGTTATTTGACAATTTGGCAGAAGCACCTTGCTTTTGATACAAAGTAATACTGAAAGCTAAAATAAATAGGGTAATAAAAGCAGGCCACAACCAAGACATATTTTTATTTGCCGCAGGCAATAATTTAGCCGCTTCCTTTTCACTAGCAGCCATGTCTTGTAAAAAACTTTTATCGAGTTCGGTGATCAGGTATTGATAATTTTCTTCATCAATAGCATCACGCTTAAAATCTTTTTCAATTTCAGCTTTGTGTTCTTGATAAAGTTGGATATTGGTTTGATCACGAATTTCATTATTATGATCTTGTATAGAATGGTTACTACGGAAAAAATGTCCCCAAATTATGGCTAACATCAATAATAAAAAAGTAATAATAAGAATTAATAAAGTGATCATTATGGGTTTCTTTAGTTAATGAATTTTCAAAGTTTATAATTTGTTTCTAATTTTTTTAATTTACGTTTATTTGGCTTTCTTGTTCAACAGCGCACTAACTTTATCTTGCTCAGTTGAGGTTAGCGCTGGTTCTTCTTTTTTATTATTACGGCTTCGTAAAATAAGAACCACAATAACGGCACCCAATAATAAAGCTAAAATAGGACCAAACCACAATACGTAAGTTAAGCTAGTAACGCGCGGACGGTACAAAACAAATTCGCCATAACGTGCAACCATATAATCAACAATTTCTTGATCACTGCGGCCTTGCGTTAATTGCGCATAAATTTGTTTTCGTAAATCAGCAGCAATCGGTGAATTAGAGTCAGCTAAATCTTGATTTTGGCATTTAGGACAACGTAATTCTTTGGTTAAGGTTTGAAAACGTACCTTGGTAACATCGTCTTTAAAAGCAAATGTTTCAACAGGGCTGGCGTTACTTGAAACTGAAATAGTTAACGTTAAATAAGTTAGCAGTGTAACGATAAAAGTTTTAAACATTACTTATTTTCCTTGCTTTTGTTCAGTTAATATTTCTGTAATTAGAGGCATAAACTCACTTATCCAAACGTTTCTATCTATTGCACCAGCAAAACGTTTACGAATAATTCCATTGTGATCAACCACAAAGGTTTCAGGAGCGCCATAAACACCTAAATCTAAACCTAATTTACCTTCATCATCAAATAGCGTTATGTTATAAGGATTACCTAGTGTTGATAACCATTTTTTAGCTAACACTTTGTCATCTTTATAATTAACGCCGTAAAGCATAATATCTTTATTTTTAGCAATATCGAGTAAATAAGGATGTTCATATCTACAAGTTGGGCACCAAGTTGCCCAAACATTCAGTAAAACAATATTGCCTTTTAAATCTGCTTTTGTGACAACTTTATTTTCATCTAACAAGGTTGTTAATTTAAAGTCAGGCATAGGTTTACCCACTAATGCCGAAGGCATTGCTCGTGGGTCCAAAGATAAACCTCGGTATAGCACTATCCCCAAAAGTACTATTAAAACTAAGGGGATAAAACGTATTGCTTTGTTCATTATGTATATTCCAAAATTATTTATTAAATAATCTATTACTTAACTATCAACACTTGGTGAAGTAGGTGAAGTTGTTAAATTAGGTGTTTCATCTTTTTTTGTAATTGATGAAGTTACTGTTTTTTGTTGATTAGCTTTACTACGGTAACGTTTGTCTAACATAGTTAATAAACCACCAAAACCCATAAATAAAGCCCCTAACCAAATCCAGCGAACAAAAGGTTTATAATGTGCACGAACAGACCACGCGCCATTTTCTAATGGGTCACCTAGTGCAACATAAATATCGCGGAATAAACCAGGGTTAATAGCGGCTTCGGTCATACCCATTGTTTGTACACGATAAGCTCGTCGCTCAGGTTGCATTAAACCAATATATTTATTGTTTTTATAAAGTTTCATTTGTCCTTGGTCTGCACTGTAATTAGGACCTTCTACTTTTTTAATACCTGTAAATTCAATTTGATAACCTGAAATTTCAACTTTTTCATTTGGCGTCATTTTTACATTAATTTCGTTTTCATAACTCGATACTAAAGTAATACCAACAATGGTTACCGCAATGCCTGTATGAGCAAAGGCCATACCCCAATGGCTTAAACTAAGCTTACCTTTAGCTATTTTAAGTTGATTGAGTAATTCTTTGTTCACTACTATTGCTACCCAACAAGCGAGCGCCATACCCATGCTAACTTTTAAATTAAATTCGCCGGCGTAAATAAACGGAAAAACTAAACCAAATAAAATACTGCCTATTGAAATAACAGTAAGTTGTTTACGTAATTCGCCTTTTTTCGCTTTTTTCCAACGAATCAAAGGGCCAATGCCCATAAAGACAAACAACAAACTCATAATTGGTACAAACACCGCGTTAAAATACGGAGGACCAACAGATATTTTGCCTAATTGTAGAGCATCAATTAATAATGGATAAAGGGTACCAAGCAGAACGGTTGTTGCAGCGGTAACTAGAATGATATTGGCTATCAATAAGGCGGTTTCACGTGAATATAAGGCGAAACGGCTAAAGCTCGCTACAGTATTGGCTCTTATTGCAAATAAAATTAATGAACCGCCGATAGTAACGGCTAGTAAATAAAGAATAAAAATACCACGTTCAGGATCGGCAGCAAATGAATGCACCGACGTTAACACCCCAGAGCGCACCAAAAATGTACCAAGCAAGCTTAGGCTAAAGGCAAAAATAGATAAAAGAATAGTCCAGTTTTTAAAGGTGCCACGTTTTTCAGTAACCGCTAACGAGTGAATTAATGCGGTACCTACTAACCAAGGCATAAATGAAGCATTTTCAACAGGATCCCAAAACCACCAGCCGCCCCAACCAAGTTCGTAGTAAGCCCACCAGCTACCTAACGCAATACCAACACTTAAAAATGACCATGCGGCTACTGTCCATGGGCGTGACCAACGCGCCCAAGCGGCATCCATTTTTCCGGTTAATAATGCAGAAACAGCGAAAGCAAAGGCCACTGAAAATCCAACATAGCCCATGTATAGCAGTGGTGGATGAACTATTAAGCCTATATCTTGTAATAAGGGGTTTAAATCGCGACCTTCACTAGGGAAGTTAGGTAATAATCGCTCAAAAGGGTTAGAGGTTAATAGCGTAAAAGCCATAAACCCTACTGCGATAATACCCATAACAGATAAAACACGAGTGATAAAAGCTTGATCAACATTATCGCTAAATTTAGCAACGGCCAATGTCCAACTAGTTAACGAAAAAATCCATAGTAATAATGAACCTTCGTGACCACCCCAAACCGCACTTATTTTAAAATAATAGGGTAAATGAGTATTTGAATGGCTAGCAACATAAAGTACTGAAAAATCATCATGAACAAAGCTATATCCTAATAGAAAAATACTGATGGCGGTAAAAAGGAACATCCCTAATGTAAGGGGCTTTGCATAAGCCGCCAATTTTTGTTGGCCAGTGTATAAACCAACCATAGGGATAACAGCCAAGCAAAAAGCAAAAGCTAAAGCGGTTATTAAGGCGAAATGGCCTAGTTCAGGGATCATTCTGTACTCCAATAATGCGGTATAAATACGGTAAATATTTTGCGAAATTATCTAACCAAACAATTCTATCATCATATTCAGATAATAATCATTAGAGTTTTCTAATATCAACACGTTAAAATGGTAAAAGTTTGTACGACGATTTTTATCGAACAAATAATATGATAATCTGCGGTAAATTAGTAAGATCTAAATCAAACCTTTATATACCTAAATTCGTTATTATTTTGTTTTATGATTTTTCGATAAAAGTTATATGACTCATGAATATAACGTTGAAACCTTAACATAGTATTAAGTGACTATTTTGCCTAATAAACAACTCCCACTACTGAGTGCTGATCATTTAACTTGTATTCGAGAGGATAGAATTTTATTTGAACAGTTAAACCTTCAAATAAATGCAGGTGATATTGTACAAATTGAAGGGCCTAATGGTGCGGGTAAAACCAGTTTACTCCGTATTTTAGCAGGGCTATCCCAGCCTTATGAAGGGCAGGTGTTTTTTTATAACCATAAAAGTAACAACGAAAATAAAAAAACTATTGCTGAAGATCGAGAGCAATACCATCAAAACTTGTTGTATTTGGGGCATTTACCTGGCGTTAAAGGGGAAATGAGCGCAAGTGAAAATTTAACCTTTAATTTAGCTTTGCATGGTTTAAATACTGATGAAGTAGAAAATGATTTAGCGGCGGTGAATTTGTTAGGATTTGAAGATAGCTTGGCCTCACATTTAAGCGCAGGCCAACACCGTAGGATAGCGCTTGCTCAACTGCTTTCTTCTAAAGCTAAAATATGGATTTTAGACGAACCCTTTACTGCTATAGATAAACAAGGGGTTGAAAATTTAGAAAAACTATTTTTACAACATGCAGAGCAAGGCGGTTGTGTTATTTTAACCACGCATCAAGATTTAACTATTGCTAAAGCACATTTAAAAAAAATCACTTTAGCTTATCGCTTTTATTAAGCTGGCAGGAAAATACCATTATGAATCAAGCTAGCCAAAATACCGTAAATGCAGTGAATACTTCAACCAAACATAAGCAAAACTCCGCTATTTTATCATATCGTCGTGCTTTTAATTTAATGGTAAAACGTGATTTAACCATTGCACTGCGCCATAAAGATGATATTTTAAATCCGTTACTATTTTTTATTATTGTAGTAACACTTTTCCCATTGGGTATTGGCCCAGAAGCGAGTACGCTTAGCCGTATTGCACCGGGTATTATTTGGGTGGCAGCTTTACTTTCAACTTTATTATCGCTTGATCGTTTATTTAAAAGCGACCACAGTGATGGCTCGTTAGAACAAATGTTGCTTAGTCCGCATCCTATTTTTATTTTGGTGTTAGCAAAAATTGTCGCGCATTGGTTAATTACAGGTTTACCGTTAATTATAGTCGCACCATTATTAGCGGTATTGTTACACTTAGACGAACACAGTTATAACGCACTAATGTTAACGTTATTATTAGGAACCCCGGTACTTAGCTTGTTAGGCGCAATAGGGGTTGCATTAACGGTAGGTATAAAAAAAGGTGGCGTGCTATTGAGTTTATTAGTGTTACCGCTTTATATTCCAGTATTAATTTTTGCCACAAGTGCTATCGATACGGCAGCATTAAGCTTACCCTATGGCGGGCAACTTGCTATAATCGCTGCCTTGTTTTTTGGTTCTTTAACCTTAGCTCCTTTTGCTGTTGGAGCTGCTTTAAAAGTGAGTACAAACTAACATGTTTAAATGGTTACATCCTTATGCAAACCCAGAAGTTGCTTATAAATTCTGTGGGAAATTGCAACCGTGGTTTTTTGGATTAAGTGCATTATTTCTGGGTGTAGGTTTAGTTTGGGCATTACTATTTGCCCCTGCAGACTATCAACAGGGCGATAGCTTTAGAATTTTTTATATTCATGTACCAGCCGCTATTTTAGCTATGGGAATATATTCTGCAATGGCTGTTGCGGCACTATCAAGTTTGGTTTGGCAATTAAAACTAGCCGATGCCTCAGCCGCTGCAATAGCACCTATTGGCGCAGTATTTACGGCTATTGCTTTAATTACTGGGGCTGCATGGGGTAAACCTATGTGGGGAACTTGGTGGATATGGGATGCGCGTTTAACCTCCGAATTAATTCTATTATTTTTATATTTAGGGGTTATCGCTTTACACAATGCTTTTGAAGATAAAAATGTGGCAGGTAAAGCTGCAGGTATATTGTCTTTAGTTGGCGTAATTAACTTACCGATAATTCATTATTCAGTGGAATGGTGGAATACTCTGCACCAAGGTGCAACAGTGAGTAAAATGGGCGCTCCCTCAATGTCGGCAGTGATGTATTGGCCATTCTTGATTTGCTTATTAGGCTTTTCATTCTTGATAGCTGCTACTGTGTGTTTACGTTTTAGAACTGAAATATTAGCCCGCAATAGTATGCGTCCTTGGGTTCGAGAGCTTGCCGTTAATTCGGTTGAAAGCCAAAATGAAAATAATTCGGCCTCGTGTTGTAGCCAAGGAGCTAAATAATGCAATTTTCTAGTTTTGCTGATTTTTTAAATATGGGCGGATATGCTTTTTATGTTTGGCTGTCCTATGGTGTATCTACGGCATTAATTATTTATTTATTGTTTGCTAGTGTTAATCGTCATAAGTCGCTACTTCAACAAATAGCTTTACGTCAAAAACGAGAGCAAAAATTAAGACAAGCAGCAGAAAAAAACATGAACGATATACAAATGTCGCAATCTGAAGTCAATGACGACATAGTTGAAAAAGCTGTTGCCCAAGCAACCAGTAAAGTTGTTAATAATACGAATGCTGAAAATTAATAAAGTCAGTATAAAAAGTTAAAATATTAAAAGGTTTAATTATGAATCCTCGTCGTAAAAAACGTTTAGTTATTGTGAGTTCAGTATTAATTGGTTTAGGTGCTGTAGCGGGTTTGGTTTTGTATGCCTTAAGTCAAAATATTGATTTATATTATACACCGACTGAAATTGTACAGGGTAAAAAAGACAGTGGCTTAAAACCCAACATAGGCCAGCGTATTCGTGTTGGTGGAATGGTCGTTGCTGGCTCAGTAAAGCGTGATCCTAATAGTTTAAAAGTTAGCTTTGACTTAGTTGATGTTGGCCCCAAAATCACCGTTCAATATGATGGTTTGTTACCTGATTTATTCCGAGAAGGACAAGGCATTGTAACTAATGGCGTGTTAGTTGGCGGTACATTACTTGAAGCAAGTGAAGTGTTAGCTAAGCATGATGAAAACTATATGCCTAAAGAAATTGCTGATTCGCTTGGTAAGGATTATAAAAAAACAGTAGAACAAAAAGCAGCGGGTAAATAAAGCTTTAAAAGTTAAAAAGAGCACTAAAGTAGCATTGTTCTTTTTCAGTAAAATGAGCCAATATTTAGTTATCATTTTTTTAATAATTTACCTTATATGTATTTTAAAAAATCAGATTACAATATTGCTTTAATTCCTCTGTTGGCTATTACGCTGACAATTAGTTTTTCATCATTATCTGCTGAAGCTTTTCATTTTGAAAAGCTTCATAGCTTTGGCAAAAATCCAGGGCAACTCACCGCTAGTTATTTACTGCCTAAAAATAAAACTAATGTAACGGCGCTGGTAGTACTTTTACATGGTTGCGTTCAAAATGGTGAACAGCTAGCAAATAAAAGTGGCTTTAGTGAATTGGCACAGTATTATGGATTTGCTTTACTTTTACCTCAACAGTCAGCAGACAATAATGTTAAAACTTGTTTTAATTGGTATTCTGATGAAGATAATGTAAAGAGTGCTGGTGAAAGCTTATCTCTTATAAATATGATATTAACGCTTAAAAAACAAACGTTAGCGACTGAGGTTTATATCGCTGGTTTGTCCGCTGGAGGAGCAATGACCAGTGCTATGTTAGTTAATTACCCAGATATATTTACTGCGGGGGCAGTGGTCGCTGGAATTCCTTTCCCATGCGCAGATGGTTTAATTAAAGCTATTTCGTGTATGCGTAGCGGTCCATCACAAAATGCACTTGAATTGGCTAAATTAGCTGAAAAGCAAAATAGTAAATTGACTCATTGGCCTAAATTATTGGTTGTTACGGGTAGGGAAGACAAAGTTGTTAACCCGAAAAATTCAAACCGTCTTGCACTTCAATGGTCTGAAATAATGCAGGCTAAAATTCATCAAGTTGAAGTTACAAAATTTTATAAAAAAAACTCATGGACAGACGCTAAAGGTGATCTTCAAGTTGAGCTAATTAATATTGATCATATCGGTCATGGTATTAGTGTAAACCCTACTGTAAAAAGGGGAGGTGTTGAAGCACCTTTTTTGCTTAAAGCTTCAATAAGTACGGCTAAATATATTGTCCGTTTTTGGGGATTAGTTAAGTAAATGTTATATTTTTTAATAAATTCAATTAGTAAGCTGCATGGTACTATAGTACAAATTATTTTTTTGTATTTTTGTTATAGAGTCTCTACAAGATAAGTGTCGAATGAAAAACGACCCATTATAACAAGAAGTACCCATTGCTGTAACCTCTATAGGCGCTGAACAATTGTCTCAAAACGGTATGAGTGTGGTTACCGAAGTTCAACAGTATTCACCCAATACTACGTTACAACGCAGCCGTGGTACTAACTCAACGTTAACTGCTTTTATTCGTGGCGTTGGTCAAGATGATCCGCTTTGGGGTTATGAACCAGGGGTTGGTATTTATATTGATGATGTTTATGTCGCTCGTCCACAAGGTGCGGTACTCGATATTTTAGACGTTGAACGTATTGAAGTTTTACGAGGTCCACAAGGCTCGCTTTATGGTAAAAACACCATTGGTGGCGCTATTAAGTATGTTACTAAAAAGATGACTGGAGACGGTGAATTAGCCGTGCAAGGTACTTTTGGAAATTATACTCGTCAAGATATAAAAGTATCAGGACAATATCCACTGATTGAAAATCAGCTTTATTTGGGCTTTGCGGCTGCAAACTTAACGCGAGATGGTTACGGTAAATTTTTAACTTCGGATTTAGCAGATCAAGATCGTGAAAATTATAATAAAGACGTGTTTGCAGGGCGTTTAACCTTAGAGTTTACGCCAAACGATGATCTTTTTATGCGCATAAATTATGATAAAACGACTGATAAATCGAACGCTAAAGGTGGATATCGTTTATTGCCTAGCTTGTTAACTAATGCGCCAGTTCCTGATAGTGTTTATGATTCTTACACCAGTTTACCCACAAATAATAAAGTAGAAACCGAAGGTTTAAGTTTAACGTTGGAATACTATATTAACGACGATTGGTCATTTAAATCGGTGAGTGCAAAACGCAAAAGCTATTCTCCCACCAATATAGATTTTGATAATACCAGTTTACGCATTTTTGATGTGCCAGCGATTTATGATGACAAACAGTTTTCTCAAGAATTTCAGTTTAATTATGACAGTGATAAATTAAATTTTGTATCCGGTTTATATTATTACGATGGCGATTCTTGTGGTCAGTTTGATGCTATTTTAGAAATTTTTGGCAAAAGTTTAGGTTTACCGGGCTTAACGCGAGAAATTAGTGGTTGCAATAACAGTAAAAGTACTGCGGTTTATGCTCAAGGCGCTTACCAATTTACCGATAAATGGTCTATGACTTTAGGTGCACGCTATACACATGAAAAGAAAGATGCGTTAGTCAATAATGGTTTGCTTTTTCAAACTGTTTACCCAGAATCTGGTTGGGTGCCAGGCTATGTGCGTGGAGAAGTAAATATTCCCACGGTGTTAGACGACAGCGCAAGTTGGACGCGTTTTACTCCTAGAATTGGCGTTGAATATCAACAAAGCGAAAATATGATGATATTTGCTAGCTATTCGCAAGGCTTTAAATCAGGTACCTTTAACCCTAGAGCAAGTAGTGCAGAGCCAGCTGTTGATCCTGAAGTTGTTGATTCGTATGAATTTGGTTTCAAAAGCGAGTGGAATGATAACTTGCGACTTAATGCAACCATGTTTTATTTAGATCACAAAGACCGTCAGTTTGTTACTGTACTACCAACAGCAGATCAAAGTGAACTAAGCCAACGCTTAGGCAATATAGGTAAGTCAACCGCCAAAGGATTAGAGCTTGAAGTAAAATATGCAGCTACGGATGCATTGCAACTATTTGCTAATTTAGGTTTGATTGATGCGACTTTTAGTGAAGTAAAATCGTTTGACAGCGCCGGTCAACAAATAGATATTAGTAATACTTTTAGTATTACTAATACTCCAAAAACCACCGCTAATTTTGGCTTTAGCTACGATATGACGACTTCATTAGGTGATTTTGTTGTTAATGGTAATTACTACTATCGTAGTCAATATGACTTAACCGTAACCGATAATTTATTAACTCAAGACGGTTACGGAACGCTTAATTTTGGTATTAATTGGTATAGTGAGAAAGGAAACTGGTCAGCCGGACTTCATTGGAAAAACATTACGGATGAACAAGCATTAGTAGGTAATTACGCCTTTGTAACACCCCAAGACAACGGTTCTTATCTACCAGGACTGGGCGGTGATAATACCTTAATTGGTTATTACAATGATCCTGAAACGATTGCTTTGACTATTGGCTATACTTTTTAAGTATCAGCTCTTGAAAGATAATGATTAAAAGAGCTGGCCCATGTCAGCTCTTTTAATACCAGTTTCATTAATTAAGTGATCAATTTAATACGTAGGAAAAAGTGACAAATACAAGGCATTTATTTTGATAACTAGTTGTTCTAATTATACTACTTTATGAAAAGGCGATAACGCAGTAGTTGGTGATTTTAACAAGTAGAAATGATCACATAGTTAGTGAGATTGGTACCATACTCAAGCCGTAATGCTAACGTATTAAAAAATAAACATTTTTATGTGTTAAATAAAATAGGGCACTCATCTTAACGAAATTGTTATAATTTTATAATCTTATCATTTGAAAGGACAAAACATGTTAGAGCCACTCGTCGTTATTGCCGATGATCATCCGCTATTTCGCACAGCTTTAAAACAAGCAGTATTAGAATGCATAGAACAACCGACTATTCTTGAGGCTGATAATTTTTCTGAGCTCATTAATCATATTGAACAAAATAATACTTTAGAAATTGTTTTTCTTGATTTGCATATGCCGGGTAACGATGGTTTTACAGGTTTGGCGCAATTACAAAATCATTATCCAGATTTAATTGTCATTATGGTTTCATCAGATAATACCGCTGAAATAATGCAAACCGCGATTGATTTTGGTGCCACTGCATTTATTCCTAAATCTTCTGATCTTGAAACTATTAGCTTAGCTATCGAATGTGTATTAAATGGTGAAATTTGGCTGCCTAAAACGATGGAATTAAACCAAGAGCAACAAAACACCGAAAAAAATCATCAGCTTGCTAAACAATTAGCGCAATTAACACCACAACAATACATAGTACTAACGATGATCGCTGACGGTCAGCTAAATAAACAAATTGCTTATGATTTAAATATTAAAGAAACCACAGTTAAAAAACATGTTTCTGCCATTTTAAGTAAACTGCAAGTTAATAACCGCACATTAGCTGGATTGGCGTATCAACAATTAAAATTAACGCCGGCTGAAAATAAAGAAGCTTAATTTAATAAGTCTCTATTAATAGAAAATCTCATTTAAATCCTCGAATCAGGGCACTAAAACTATCGGCAAGCCAACACGATGTGCCAGTTTATTAGCGACACTGCCTAACAATATATCTATTACTCGAGAGCGTCCTCGGCGGCCGATAAATAGCATATTCGCGTGCATTTTTTTTACTTGTTCTTGAATCATCTCAACAGGATCACCCCAAATTAATTCTGTTGATAACTTTATGCCTACCTCTTTATATTTTTCTTCTAACGGCGTTAATATGGTTGATTGAATATTTTTTTCTTCTGTTGCTTTGTCTAATATTGGTGGTGCAATGCCTTCGAGCACCATAGGCTGTAAATACAACCAATCTAACACTGTGATTATTTTTACTTTAGCACCTGTTTGCTGTGCTAATTTTACTGCTTGATTGGTCGCTCGCAAGCTCCATTCGCTGCCATCAACGGCAACAAGATATAATGCTTTACCCATGATTTTGTCCTTTATTTTTTGTACAACTATAAAACTTAATAACCATAAAATTGATAATTAGTATGACGATAAGGTACCAAGGTATATTGAGGCTGTAAAAAAGTGACTAAATCCACTAATTCGCCTACCGTCATTACATCATTAAATATTTTCATTTTTGATTTGCCATTATCTTGAATCATCGCTAAAGGATAACCCTTAGCGAACTTATGTGACGGATTAATGATCGAGGTTACTAAATCTGCATAGGTTTCTACTGTCGTTGAGTTACCACCTAATTTAATAGAAAGTTCTGTATTATCAACAATTCCTTGTTGTGTTACACCTGCAAGTTGATGGCAAGATAAACATTGGTATTTTAAAAAAACAAGCTTACCCTTTTCAGCATTACCTTTGGGTAAACTAAAGCCTCGGGGCGAATTAGGATCAGTGTCACAGCCCATCAACACAACACTAAATAAAACAGTAAAACAAATTAACATTAATGATTTTTTCTTCATACTTTTCATTATAATTTCCTCTCGCGTTTTGATCACTTAAAGCATAGTTGTTTGCTTGTTTACTTACCAAAAAAATGAATGTTTAAGTGAGCTAGATCAAAGTTATTGAAAAAGAGCAAAAATTTTTTAATTTAGTAATTTTCTGATCAAACGTTTTAAGGCGATAGCTTTTATGGGTTTGCGGACAAAAGCAAATTGGGCATCAGTGGTGTGCTGGCGAACTTGCTCACTGGGATCGGCTGAATTGATTATGCAGGGAATTTTCCAGTGTTTTTCTATTAATAATGCTTGTACTAAATCAACTCCATTTTCATCATTATCTAGATGATAATCTGCAATAATTAAAGTAGGATGAACTTGATTTGAAACTTGTCGTTCAATATCCATACGGTTACTGGCAACTTTTACCATAAACCCCCAGTTTTCAAGCAACGATTGCATTGCTTTTAATACTAGTGAATCGTTATCTATCACTAAAATTAAATTTTGAGATGTTGAGTTTGTATTGGTGCTATTGTCGATGTTTTCAACTGGTTTTTGCTCATTTTTCTGTAAAATCGTAGCTGTTACTAAAGGAATTTCAACACTAAAACTGGTGCCTTTATTTGCAGTTGAAATTAAAGTGATTGGTGTATTAAGTAGCTTTGAAATACGGTCACAAATAGCTAATCCTAAACCTAATCCTGGCTGCTCTTGTTTATTGGTTAAACGTTCGAACTCTTTAAAAATAATTTGTTGCTTATCGGCCGCGATCCCTGACCCATTATCAATAACCGCAATATGCACTTTATTGCCAATGCGTTTTACACCAAATAAAACTTTGCTATTTGGGCAATAATTAAAAGCATTACTGAGAAAATTTTGAACTATTCGCCGTAATAAGTTTTTATCGGTTTTAACATAACAACTGCTGGTTTGAAAATGAAAATCTATTTGTTTACTCACGGCTAAAGCTGAAAATTCTTGCTGCAATGGTGTAAGTAAATCGCTCAAAGCAAACACTGAATTATTTACTTTATAATAACTGCTATCAAGTTTTGAAATTTCGACTAAATCAGAAAGTAATGCTTCAGCGGCAACTAAAGAGTCAGTAATATTATCGGTAATCTCTGCAAATTCAGTGTCTTTGGCTTTTTGTGAAAGCACCGAGGTAAACAATGTTAACGCATTGAAAGGTTGCATTAAATCATGGCTGGCTGCAGCTAAAAATCTGGTTTTACTGCTATTAGCTAACTCAGCTTCAGCTTTTGCTTTGACTAATTCTTGAGTACGCTCGGCAACGCGTTTTTCAAGCGTTTCATTGGCTTTTTTTAATGCTTTTTCGGCTTCGATATGTTCCGTAATATCAGCAAAAGTGCTGACAAAACCACCACCAGGCATGGCTTGCCCGCGTATTTCTAAAACCACGTTATTTGGCATAAGTCGTTGGAAATAATGACTGTTTCCTTGCTTCATGTGGGCTAGACGTCGCTCAATCATGGCTTCAATGTCATTACCAGTTAAAATGCCGCGTTCAGCATTAAAGCGTAATAAATCAGCAACGGGTTTTCCTGCACTTACAAAGCCTCGTGGATAAGATAATAATTCTATATAACGTTGGTTCCAAGCAACAAGGCGCATATCTGCATCTACGACACTAATGCCTTGTTCTATATTTTCAACACCAGCTTGAAGTAATTCACGGTTAAATTCAAATAGTTGATTGGCTTCGTCAACAATACTGACCACATCTTCTAAAGGTATATCTTCTGCAAGTTCTTGATGAATAGAAGCCGCTTTCATTACCATACGTGTAGATGCTGAACCCAATACCCCAGACAGCTGCAAACGGGTATATTCAACTAATTTATTCGCAGCCATTAAATGTTTATTTTTTACATTAGGTGCCATCGAAAGTAACTGTTGAGCCGCTTTTTCATCAATAAAACGGTGCAGCAAACTGGCGAGATCTGCTAACGACAAATGACGTTCAAACTGATTTTGACTTTTATTTAAAAATAATTCTGCTTGTAGTTTTTCACCGACACTGCGATGACCAAACCATGAAATAAATACATAACAAAGTATATTAGCAAGCAAGCTGTAAAAAACGCCATGACTTACAGGATCTAACCAAGTAAGACCGAACAGCGCGGTTGGATTTAGCCAAGCAATACCAAATAACCCATTGTTTACCCAATACGCTTGGGGTAATAATGTTGGCAGAAATAATGTGTAAAGCCACACTAGGCTACCAACAACTAAGCTCATTAATGCTGCGTTTGAGGTGGCTTTACGCCAGTAAAGAGCGCCTACTGCGGGAGGCGCACATTGCGCTAATAATACAAAGGATAATAAACCTATACTGGCTAAATGGTTTTGCTGATTAATAAGGCGATCAAAGGTAAAGGCGAGCAATAAAATAACCGCAATTGTAATACGGCGTAAATTTAGTAATCGACCAGATAATTGTTCACTTTGTTTGCTATGAAACAAACGTAGCATTATTGGGTTTACGACTTCTGTAGATAACATGGTACTTAAAACGATGGCCGCCACAATAACCATACTGGTTGCTGCGGCTAAACCGCCGATATAGACCAGTACGCCAAGCCAAGCTTGTTGATAAAATAACGGAATTGTTAATACATAAGTATCGGCATCGACACCACCACCGGGAAAAGTTAACTGCCCAGCCATGGCAATAGGTAGTACAAAAATATTAATTAATATTAAATAGCTAGGGTACAACCAACGCGCTGTTTTAAGCTCTTGCTGGTGATGATTTTCAATCATGATCATATGAAATTGCTGGGGCAGAACAAAAATAGTTATTGCCCCAAGCAAAGCTTGCGATATGGCTAAATAACTTGAGCTTACATGAATATTATTGGTTGCGTTGGCGTTGGCGTTGGTATATTGATGATAAAGATCGTTAAAACCATCAAAAAGATAAAAGGTGGCGAACAAGCCTACCGCTGTTAACGCGAACAATTTAATAATTGAACTAAAAGCAATCGCTAAAACTAAGCCTTGATTTTGTTTACTCGCGGCAATTTGTCTTGTACCAAAAACAATACTAAAGATAATCAGCACTATAGTTACTTCAAAAGCAGTGCTAATCCCCGATTGAAAAGTACCGGTTAATAAATCGAAACTTTTACTGATAGCGCGAAGCTGCAGTGCAATGTAAGGAATGGTTCCGAACAGTGCAATCATAGCGATAGTTGCGGCGATAATGGGAGATCTATCATAACGACAGGCGATAAAATCAGCAATGGAGGTTAAATTTTGCTGTTTGGTTATGGTCAGCATTTTTACCAACATTGGCCAAGCTAAAACAAAACATAAAATAGAACCAATATACACAGGCGCAAGCCAAGCGCCTGTAATCGCTGCTTGCCCAACCGTACCGTAAAAAGCCCATGAGGTACAGCTTACCCCTAATGATAAACTAAATATCCACGGTCGGCTTTTCCAATTGTTTTTGTTTTGCTTTTGTCCCCAATGAGCAATAACAAACAGTAGTGCTAAGTATGAAATAGATAAAAGCGTTACCAACCATGTATCTAACGACAACCAAGCTAACACTGTTTATTCCTCTTTTATTAGAATTTATTGAATGACTATTTATTGCAATCATTCGCTAAAGCTATTTTAGCGTTATGGCATAGTAGCTTGTAGTGAACTAAGGTAGTACTTATTTTTACCTACCTCTGCGTTAATATTTGGCACAGATATCATCATTATAAAAACCATCCCGAATGAAAAGTTTTCCAATAAAAATAACCAATAAGTATTTAGTTGAAGTTATTATGTTTTTTAGTTATGTATTATTTGCCATGGCATGGGTTGGTGGAACTGCAAGCATGGGGCAAATAATGTCTTCAATGCATATTAGTAGTTTAGCGTCAGCAAGTTTTATTAGTGGTGCAGTAACCATTGCTAAAATTATTGGTACTTTTGTGGCGGCAGGTTTAGCACTTAAACTTGGACTTAAAAAATCTTTTTTTGTTGCTGGCTTGTTGATCTCTATTGGTCTATTAACCCCCTTAGCGTCCAATTATGAATTATTGCTTATTAGTCGATTTTTAATGGGACTGGGTGGGGCATTTATGATCGTTTACTTTAATCCTATTGTTATGTCTTGGTTTTCTTTACAAGAGCGCCCAACTATTAATGGTTTAAATGCCGTTGCTTTTAACGTTGGTACAGGCATTATTTTATGGCAAATGGCAAACTTTAATACGCTAACTGGGAGTTGGCAAAATTCTTTAATTGTTTTTTCTTTTGCGAGTATAGTTTTGACAATGGCTTGGTTACTGGTTGACATGCAAGAAACAACTAACATCGATAATAAGCAGAGTTTACAAAATAAAGCACGGCAAGACAGTGATAATTATACTTACTTAGATGGTTTAAAAGATAAGTTTAATTGGATTTACGCGCTTAGCTATTCAGGCCTGCTAGCCTTTTATATTTGTTTATTTACCTTTTATCCTAAAGCAGGTATTAGTCAAAGTACTTGGGTCATTGGCTTTGGTATTATTGGTACGCTGGCTGGGATTGTTTACAGTAAAAAATATCCTTTACGTATTCCTATTATTCGTTGGTCAGGATTATTGATGATCCTAACCGTTGTAGGTTTATCTTTTAGTCATAACTTATGGTTACAAACTCTGTGCGCAATAACCTTAGGCTTTTTCATCTTTTTCCCTGTTACCGCATTGGTTAGTATCCCACATGAATTACCCAATATGACCAGCAAAAAAATCACTGTGATTTTTAGTTTGTTTTATTCTATTAGTTATAGTGTTGGTACTTTAGTTTTGTGGGGGTTTGGTAAATTAGTCGATATTAATCAAGGCGATTTCAGTTATGCATTTATCTTGATTTCAGTGATTAGTGCTACTTTTTTTATTGGCAGTTTTTTCTTACCAGAAACTGGAAAAGCACCCTCTGAGCCGACATTGGCCAACAGCAGTGTAAATAACAAAAAGGAATCATCGTCATGCGAGGCGTAGTATCAGAAAAATTAATTCCCTTTCTTGAACAAGCTAATAGTGCAATGGCTGAAGCGAAAAAAACAGGGGTTGTTTATACCCCGGAAATAGTTAGAGAAAATATTGAAAAACTGGCTGTATTTATTGGAACAGGGCCAAAGCTGGATTACTATCAAGAAACTGAACTGGTTAGTACAACTCACAACATTCCCGTGCGAGTATACAGCCCCGCAGCTAATGAAAAACTCCCGGTTGTATTGCATTATCACGGTGGCGGACACATGTGTGGCAATATTGCGCTTTATGATACCATTAGCCGTAAAATCGCTAAGGCAGGGCATTGTGTTGTTATAGCAGTAGAATATCGTTTAGCGCCTGAATATCCTTATCCTGCAGGGGTAGACGATTGTGTTTTTGCCTTAGCCAACTACCAACAAGTGCTCACTGACATAAATTACAATGAACAAGTCTTTATTGCTGGCGACAGCGGTGGCGGTGCAATTTGCACGACTCTTTCTCAGTTAAGTTTATTTGATAGTAATTTACAAATAGATAAACAAGTTTTGATTTATCCCAGTGTCGATTACACCATGAGTTGTGCGTCAATTAATGAAAATACGCCAGGATTTTTACTCGAAAAAGAGAAAGTAGATTGGTATTTTTCTCATTATTTTCAACATAATGAAAATAGAAAATCGGTTTCACCTTTATTTATGCCCATGGTTAGTTCTATCGGTAAAAAAATGCCGGAAACATTAGTGATCACCGCAGGGTGTGATCCTTTGAGAGATGAAGGTGTTGCCTATGCAAATGCTATTGCTGCAACAGGTGTTAATGTGATTCAACATTCATTTGATGACATGATCCACGCTTATATGTTGCTTGATGCTTTAGTGGTCGATGAATGCTTGCAAACATATCAAATGATTGGGAATTTTATTAAGCAGTAGAGTTAACTATCTTTAGTTTTAAATTCTATGTATATAAATAACTCTTAAAAAAATAGCCATAAAAAATTCTATTTTATGGCTATGGTTCGGCAACCAATATTTAGCTTTTTATGATTATTTAATCAAATCATATTGTTTATTTGCTGTGTAGGTTTGTAGTCCAAAGTGTCCATAGAGAAAATTATAAGAGGCATTTTCATTGGGAATACTACTTGAATGTACGCCACCAACAGTACACGTTCCTGCCCCACAAACAATTTCATCAATCCAACTTTTAATTGAATAGGCCCTACTGGCTATATGAGTATTGCCTAACCCATTCAAAAAGGGACTTGAAACTGACAAACCAAAGGTTCCACAAGTAGGCGTCCAAACATTAAATGGGTAAATACCACAGGTCCATAATCCTCGGTAAGCCCCTGCAATACCAACAAAACTGTTAACACTATTTGCTTTATTTAGTTTAATAATTTGTTGTGCCGCTAAAGTAACACCCATTGAATGTCCTATAACATCAATTTTTCCCGTACAAGAACTATTAATTGCGTTAGTAATGGCATTGCGCACGGGAATTTCTTCAGAGCCATTGTGATCATTATATGAAGCGTTATAACTGCCCCACGAAGGTTTAAATATTTGGTTGCTTTGATAACCTTTGGCTAGTAAAAGTTCATAGGTGTTGTCCCAGTCAGATGGGCTGCCAGTATTGCCATGCACTAGAACCACATTGTCAACACAAGCTGCTTGAACATTTGTTGCTATTATCATTAAGGTTAAAACTACACTGATATTTTTAATTATTTTTTGTATTTTATGGGTCATTAAAGAAACCTTTTTTTGCTGTGTATTATCCTTTAGTATTTTCCATTTTTATTGTGGTGTTTTATTTTTAGCCACTATTTAACCTTAGAGACTATATTTGATGATGTATGTGCTACTTTGGTTCTACTACCCTGATGCGAGTAATAAATGAAAGTTTGTTAAAGGATGTTAGGTTAACTTATAAGAGAATAGCTTTGACGACGTTCTCTTTATTCGAAAATTTATTTAGTAGCTCGAAATGCATTAACCCATCACTTGACGACTAATTTGCTCGCCGTTACTTATTTTTTTTTGCATGAATTTGTCTCGAATTTTAGATCAAATTTTGTTTTTTAGTCGATTATTGTGCTGTCCAAGCACCATCCATCGGTAATGCAGACCCAGTAATACTGCGTGCACTGTCACTACATAAAAATAAAATAAATTCACCAATTTGGCGTGGCGCCATCATTTCTGGCAACGCTTGCTTTTCGGTAACTAAATTATATTTTGCTTGTTCAAATTCCACATTTTGCTTTATGGCAAGCTGTTGAATTTGATGATTAATGAGCGGTGTATCTACCCAACCGGGGCAAATAGCATTTACTGTTATGCCATGTTCGGCACATTCTAAAGCCACAACTTTAGTTAAACCCACTAAGCCGTGTTTCGCTGCTACGTAGGCGGCTTTATTTTTTGATGCAACTAAGCCATGCACAGAGGCAATATTGATAATACGTCCCCAGGCATTCGCTTTCATGCTAGGTAATGATTTTTGAATGGTATGGAACGCTGCGGTTAAGTTGATAGCGATAATGGCATTCCACTTCTTTTCTGGAAAAGTATCAACGCCTTCTGTGTGCTGAATGCCCGCATTATTAACCAATATATCAATAGAGCCCATAACATCAATGGCTCTATCTATAAATATTGAAATCGCACCAGCATCCATGAGATTTGCACCATCAAAAAGTGTTTTTATATGGTATTTGTTAGCAAATTCTGTTGCTAAGGCAATGCCTTCGGCCTCTTTCATTAAACCGTGCATAATTAAATTAATGCCTTGTTCTGCAAGAACATGTGCCGTTGCTAAGCCAATACCGCTAGTAGAGCCAGTGATCAGAGCTGTTTTACCTTTTAGCGTTACTTTATCTTTAAGCATAATATTAATCCTATTTTGTCATTTCTAAAGTTGATATACCCAAGCCACTTGAAGATGCTAGTTTCAGGAAGTCTGAGCAGATCATAATCAAGGCGCATTTTTTTATTAATGGTTGTTCCCTTAAAAAAGAATTCAACGCAGAGTATGATTCACTCACTTATTGATTTTACTTATGTGCTTTTTGTTTTAAATTGGCGGTATTGCTCGCGTAGTTTAGTTTTAAAATCAGATGGCAATATCTTAACTAAATTTAGTGGTTTTTTATTTACTACCTTAGTGCTATTGCAAGGAATGAAAATTAATAAAAATAGGTACGTTGAAGCTTCTTTCAAAGTAAGGAGAAGAGTAATTGGATTAATATTGAAAGATAACTATCAATTTATAGTTATGGGAATTGATTTTGGGAAATTATCAATAGACTCTGTAACAAAATCAGTTACAGAGTCTATTTACTAAAAGCAGCTCAAGATGCAGTTTTAGGAGGAGGCTTGCCTCAAAGAGCACAAAAATTGAATTTTTGCAGCAAGCTACAATCTACAGTTTTAGTGAATATAGTTATAAAGATCAAAGCCTTAATATTTTTTTATATCTGGCAATTTCAACGTGATAACTTGTTTTTTGTCGTAGGTAATCACACTGACCTTCCAAGGCTTCAGGATCACCATGTACTAACTGAATTGCCGTATTCTTTGGTAGTTTTGACTGCTCTAACCATTGTTCAATATCAACATAATCAGCGTGTCCTGATAAACCATGCATTGCCTCAATACGTGCACGAATAGGGATCCATTGACCATGAATTTTCACACTGTCTTCACCATTAATCATTTTAGCACCACGGGTACCGCCGGCCATAAAGCCAGAAAACAATACGGTAGTTCGATGATCACTTAATAAGCGTTTCATGTGATGTAAAATTCGACCACCTGTTGCCATGCCACTACCCGCAATGACAATGTGAGGCATGGTTACCTCTGAAATAGCTTTTGAGTCATCAACACTGCGCGTATAAGTAACCGCTTGTTCCATCATGTGACATTGTTCGTGGCTGAGTCGATGTTGATCGGTATGACGGCAATAAATGTCTGAAACACTAATTGCCATTGGGCTATCAACAAAAATAGACATTCGAGGAATGCGCTCTTCTGCCATTAATAATGCCAACATATATTGCAAGGTTTGTGCTCTACCAACCGCGAAACTAGGAATTAATAAAGTGCCACCGTTATGTGCGGTTTCATTCACTATTTTAGCGAGTTGTTCATAAGGATCGCCTTTATCGTGACGACGATTACCGTAAGTAGATTCAAGTAATAATAAATCAAGGCTTGGTAATGGTTTAGGCGGATACATAAAAATATCATCAGGACGGCCTAAATCGCCTGAAAAACCAACACGTTTACCATCAGCTTCAATAATTACGCTTGCAGCACCTAAAATATGTCCAGCGTCTTGCAAATGAATAGTAATATCACCAATGGTGAATACTTGTTCGTACTCTACTGATTTAAAAAACTCCATACATTTTTGAGCGGTTTCTTTATCGTACAGTGGCTCAGGGGCTTTATGTTTACCTATTTTATGGCGTAAATAAAATTTAGCATCTTCTTCTTGAATATGGCCGCTGTCAGCTAGCAATATTGAACATAATGCGGTGGTGGCAGCATGAGTATAAACGGGCTTACGATAGCCTTGTTTATAAAGAGCCGGAATATAACCTGAATGATCTAAATGCGCGTGAGTTAATACCACACCATCAAGCTGGTTAATGTCTATATTTAAAGGCTCGCGATTGCGTTCACGCAACCATTTGTAACCTTGAAATAAACCGCAATCAACTAAAATTTTTGTGGTTTTGGTTTCAACTAAATATTTAGAACCGGTAACGGTTTCTGTGCCGCCTAAAAAAACTATATTCATTAGTATTTCCTTTATTTACTTAATTGTTCATTTTATTAAGAAAAATTAACCATTACTGTCATGTTGATACTGAAACAAGTTCAGCATGACGGTTTCAGTATCTCAAAAAAGATCCTGAAATAAATCCAGGATGGCGAATACTCTATAAATGCCTGAGTCATATTCTTAACACTATTTCTTTAACTTAACTTGAGCAATGCATTCTTGTATTGGCTCAATTAAAAGATATGCCGTATCAATTTCGTTGGAGCTATGCACTATTGTATTTGTAGTGACTAAAGCAGTTAGGCCTGCTTCAAGTAATGTAATATCAGAATTATCTGCAAATATGCCATGTACCGCAGCGCATTTTATCGTTTTAATCTGTTGTTTTTTCAACTCGTTAATACAACATAAAACGGTTTGACCGCTGGCGATAACATCGTCAATAATTACTGCGGTTAACTGCTGATATTCACTGATATCGGGCAAGTTTATTTCTACATTGCGATCACCAAAACGATTCTTTTTACCAATCACGAAAGGGTGATTACTATAACTAGCAATATCTGAAACCCATTGTTCACTTTCTTCATCAGGCCCCACCAGTAATAAATTATCTTGGCCTTTTAGCCACTCGGCTAATGCTGGTGCGCCTTGAATAACTTTACTGGGTACAGAATAAATTTCATCAAGTGAATGATAACGATGCAAATGCGGATCAATCGTGACTAAGTAATCAATATGATGCGATAAGGTGCGAGCAAATAATTTTGAGGTAATGGCTTCTCCCTCAATAAAGCGGCGATCTTGGCGCATATAACTTAAATAAGGCGCGACTAAACCAACTGATAACGCGCCTAATTCTTTAAGCGTATCAAGTAAAAATAGCAAAGGTAAAAACTTACGATTAGGATGCGATAAATCAGCTACAACTAAACAATGTTGATTTTTAATTTCGCTCACAATACGTAAATAAGACTCACCGTCTGGAAATTGTCGAATACTAAATTCACCTTGGTTAGCATTAAGCCCTGCTGCTAACTTTTCAATTAACGGGTGCTGTTCGAGTGAAAAAATAGTGATATTTGAATTGCTCATATTATTCCTCAAAAGTAAAAATGTCGGTGTTATTGCTGTAATAATTAATGGCGTAATCTTTCTCGCCGCCGCTTTCACTAAACAGTGTAAATAATGCTTGATCAGCGGTGACTATATCTCCAACATTGGCGTGTAAGCGTAAGCCCGCGGTTGGGTTTTCAGGCGCGCCTGCTAATCGTGTTAACCGCGCTAGTTTACGGTTATCAATGGCGATAATTTTACCTGCGGTTCTGGCTGTTTCAATGTGTGAAAATTTAGCCGTAGGTAAGGCTTTAATGCCACCTTGAGTGATTAAGATTTGTTTAAATTTTCGGTTAGCATCACCACTATTAAGTATACATGTTGCTTTATTTAATGCTTGTTCTAAGCTGGTGTTTTCAGCCATAGCAATTAAATTAGCAGCTAAAAACAAGGCGCGTTCACGTAGGTCTTGCGGTGCATTTTGCTGGCATTCAAGCACGGCTAATAGATCTCTTGCTTCTTCAACAGGGCCAATGCCTTCGCCTACAGGTTTACTACCATCGGTTATTACACATTTAACGGTAATGTTGCAAGCTTCACCAACTTCATTAAATAATTGTACTAAGTGTTCAGCATGCTCAATGGTGCGCACTTTGGCGGTTTCACCCACGGGAATATCAATCAATACATGGGTTGAGCCCGCGGCTATTTTTTTAGACAGTACCGAAGCAATTAATTGGCCTTCACCATCTAAATCGAGCGCTTTTTCAATACGAATTAAAATGTCGTCGGCAGGGCTTAAATTAACGGCGCCTCCCCAAGCCAAACAAGCACCGGTGGTATCAACAATATGTTGAATGTCAGCCAGTTCTAAATTCACTTGCGTTAAACATTCCATCGTATCTGCGGTACCCGCTGGCGAAGTAATAGCGCGAGAAGAGGTTTTAGGAATGGTTAAACCTGCAGCGCTCACAATAGAAACTACAATTGGGGTAGTTCGGTTGCCGGGTAACCCGCCAATACAGTGTTTGTCGTAAATGGCTTTATGGTTTGGCCAACTAAGTTTATGGCCGCATTCAACCATAGCTTTTGTAAGGCTAATGATTTCATCAAGATTCAGGCGATCACCAACGCATACTGATAGAAAACTCGATATTTCAATATCGCGATAACGGTGAGCACTAATGTCTGAAATAATTGAGAATATTTCATCATGAGTTAATGAGCCGCCAAATATTTTTTTACGCACGGCACTTAATGAATGAATAACTGGTGCATGTTTAATAATAACTTTATCGCCTGCTTGAACTTTTAAGCGTTCAAGGGCTATTTTAGATAAACCAATTTGGCCTTTGCTAAGAATTTGACCCGCAGTAACATTTAGCGTGGCAATGATATTGCTAACACCATGACTAATAGCAAGTCGGCTGCTGGCATTAAAGCCTTCAGCTAGGCAAATGTGGCAGTCTTCACGCATATAAACCACCAACTCTTGGTGGGTGTCTATGCCCATATTTACTACCGTTAACGCTTGTTGATTTGACATCAAAAAAATCCTTATAAATAAAACATCAAATAATTAGTACATTATCCACTCTATATTTTATTAGTGAGTTTATATTGACCTTTATCAAAAAACTCTAAATTAGCGTTACAGAATATTAACTTTGTACTGGTCTTTTATGAGCGAGTAAACGTTGATGTAAGTGTAAAAATAAATATACCGATAAACCCGTTGCTGAAAAAATCATGCACATCACCATAATTTGATAACGCGCAGCAATGTAAGGGGCAACTCCAGATAATATTTGTCCTGTCATCATGCCAGGTAAGGCAACCACTCCAACCGCAAACATAGTATTAACGACAGGGATCATCGCCGCTTGAAATGAAATTTGATAAGTGTGATTCGCAATTGTTTGCTGTTGTATTTGTTGATTCGCTGTTTCTGAATTTAAGCGCTCTAAGGCAATACTAATACCTGTCATCGAACTGGCGAATATCATGCCAGCAAGCGGGATCATTGTTTTAGCTTGATACCATGGGCTAATGTGCATAACACCTTGAGTAATTATAAATAAAATACTTCCCCCGCCAAAAAGTAGGGCAATAAATACTGAAAAAAACAGCACCATTGTGCGTTGTTCTACCACATTTAAAGCAATCCAACTGGCAGCTAACATCATTATCGACAGCATAGTTAAAATGATAAAAGGGCTATTTTGTGCAAAAATATAGACTAAAAAATATCCGACCAGCAGCAGTTGCAATAACATGCGAGCAAGTGCAATAAGCGGTTTTTTTATCGGATAAGCATTTCGCCACATTAACCAAATAACGGCAACAACGGGTATAAAAGCAATAGATAAGTCAGCTAACGATAACGTTAATGTTTGCATGATAAATAATTAAATATATCTGAGATTATATTAGAAAATATCGGCTATTTTAATACTTTATTTACTCTGTCCTCGTAATCGGCATCTTCAATTAAGGTGATGCGATCGCCTAATTTGTTCAGTATTTCAATTTCGCCATCACACACGGCAATGATTGATTTATCTTGTTTGAAAGCTGAAGGTAAAATAACACGACCTTGTTCATTTTGATGAAAAGCATGCGTTTCGTGAAGTAACTCAAGAGAAACATCATTGTAGTAAATCACAGTCACTGTATGTAATTGCTCTTTTTCCATTATAAACTCGAGTAAAGTGTAAGTAGGTGTTTAGTTATAAACAAATAATGGTGGAAAGTAAACGAATTGGCATACTTAAAAATCAGATAAAAAAAACCTCGGGTTAATTCCTTACGGAACCCGAGGTCGATCAAATAAGATCGTTTAACGCACCCTCACACAGTGAGATGTTGATACCGAACGGCTGATTTGGCCGTTTAGTAAATTTTTTAAAAAGTAATAATGGTCTTAGTTATTTCCAACTTCGCATTTTGTGACCTTTAACGGCATAAAATAAAATAAATAAATAACATGGGAGCATCACCACATAAGCACCTTGTTGGCCTAAGCCTTCGCTGCTTAATCCCCAAATCATTGGGCCAAAAGCACCACCCGAAATACCCATAATTAATAATGCCGAGCCAGTGCTGGTTAATTTACCCATTCCTGATAATGCTAATGGGAAAACTGCGGGCCATACAATGGCGTTGGCTAATCCTAAAAAGGCGATAAGTAATAAAGTGTCGGGTAATTGCGCGCCGCCTAATGGCACTAATAGGCTATTAGCAATCATAAATGAATGACTATCACTAAAGACTACGGCCAGCGTAAGTACTAACCCTAAGATGGCAGAAACGGTTAATGCCGCATGCTGAGAAATAGTTTTTGGAATTAATATAATCCCTAAAATGTAACCAACTACCATGCAAATCATTGTATAAGAGGTCATAACAGCATAGTTTTCAACGCCTAATGATAGTGCGAAGGTACCAATGGTATCGCCAGCAATAACTTCAACAGCAACATAAAAGAATAATGCTAATACGCCAAAGGCAAGGTTAGGGTGAGAAAGAGCTTCTTTTATATGACCTTTAGTAGCACCATTATCAGCATCACTATCGGCTTCACTAGGTAATTCTGGCAAGGGGGATTTTTTTACCGCTAACGCTAATAATCCAAGAAATAGTGCCATACCCAAATAAGGCATAATTAATGAGTCAGCCATATTGTTAATTTGCTCTGGCGTTAGTACTTCACCACCATGAGATTCAAATCCGCTTAAAATTAAGGCGGTAAATACCATTGGCGCAATAACACCAGCACTTTTGTTTAAAATACCCATAATTGAAATACGGGCAGCGGCTGATTCTTCAGGCCCTAAACGTACTACATAAGGGTTTACGGCAGTTTGTAAAAGTGTAATACCTGTACCCATAACTAATTGAGCAAACAAAAACAATGGAAATATTTGCGTTTCGGCAGCCGGAATAAATAACAAACCTGCAACCATCATGGTTGCCATGCCAAGCGCCATGCCATTTTTGTAACCTACTTTTCGGATTATTCCTGCAGAAGGTAATGCGGTAAAAGTAACGGCAATATAAAAAGAACCAACAATAAGAGACGCTTCAAATGGGGTTAGTTGTAAAATTTGTTTTAAGTAAGGCATCAATGAACCATTGAGCCAAGTAGCAAAGCCTAAAATGAAAAATAGTCCGGCAACTATTATCATCGGCAAGGTACTACTTTGTTGCTTTTCGTTATTCATCGTCATTTCCATACATCCTCACTTCTATCGATTATTGTCTTTGTTATCGTTTTATTTGTTTTTTTATTTATTTGTACATTGGCTATTTTGAATAAATTTTTTCACCTGCTATCCAAGTACTTTGTACCTGTAAATCATCATTAAGTAGTACCATGTCGGCTTGTTTTCCTACTGTTAATGATCCTGATGTCGTTGCGCTATTTAAATATTGCGCAGGGTATAAACTTGCCATACGTAAGGCTTCTTCAAGTGATAAACCAAGATATTGCTTGATATTACGTACGCCGCAGGCCATATCTAAAGCAGAGCCCGCTAACCCACCATTTGGTAAGGTTAACTTGCCATTTTCTAAAATGACTTTGCGGTTAAATAGCTCAAATTCTTTTTCATCACAACCTACCGGCGGCATAGCATCAGTAACTAAAAATAATTTACCTTTGGGCTTGTTTTTTAGGGCAATTTTGCAAGAGTTGTAGTCAACATGATGACCGTCAACAATTAAACCACAGCTGGTGTGATCATTGATAAAAGCAGCACCTAACACGCCAGGTTCACGCCCTTGAATGGCTGACATCGCATTATATAAATGAGTGAATCCGTCGGCACCCGCATCAATCGCTTGCTGAGCTGTTTTAAAATCGGCATTGGTGTGGCCTAAGCATACTTTTATGCCCAGTTTGACCATGCGAGTAATATCTTGTGGGGAAACATTTTCGGGTGCTAGCGTAACTAAAATTTGACCAAGATCTTTACGTTCTAATATTTGCCATTCAGCGGCTGAAATAGGGCGAATATAATCAGCTAAATGTGCGCCTTTTTTGGCAAGTGATAAATGCGGACCTTCAAAATGAACGCCAATTATACCGGGCACTTTGGCAGCAATGGCCTGAGCAATAGCATTGGCTGCTTGTTGCATTTTTTCAAGCGTATCGGTAATTAAGGTTGGCAGCATAGCCGTTGTGCCAAACTTTGCATGAGCGCCAATAATAGTTTTGATACCAGCTAACGAGGGGGAATCGTTAAATAATACATTACCGCCACCATTGACTTGTAAATCGATAAAACCAGGCGCTATTAACCCATCGGTAATTTCATCAACGTTTGCTACATCAAGCTTATTGTTCTCGTTATCACAAACATCATCAATTGAATGAATAATGCCATTTTTAATGGTAATAATTTTATTTTGATAAAGAGTTTCACCATCAAAAAATTGTTTTGCTTGTAAACGAAATACGGTCATTTTAGATCCTAGTACCTGAACTTTTTTATAACTTACCATTCTGTTAGAACTTAAACAGTTAATTTTTGCTTATTAGGTAATGCAAGTTGTTGTTTCGCAAATAATACTGCACCCACTTCTGGTGGTGATACTGGCTCAGATAATCTGCATGATAAATCTTCAGGTAGCCACTTAACTAATCTTGTAGTCAAACCACCAATAATCGACATTCTTGAAGGTTTTTGTTGCCACAGTTTATTGGCAACATTATTAATATATTCACAGCCTTCACTAATAATTGCTTTTGCATTGCTATCACCTTCTTCGGCAGCATCGAATACTAAATTTGCAAACTTCGCGTAATAAGTTGCAGGTTTGTTGGCGATTGCTTCAACTAATGCAACATCATCAGGACAATTTAATAGTGTTAAAAGTTTTTGGGACATAGCGGTAGGTTCTACTAAGCCATCTAAAGATAAAAGTACTTGTTTGGCCGCTTGTAAACCAAACCATGCGCCACTGGCTTTATCGCCGTGAGGGAATCCATGCGCGCCTACGATTAAAGACTTCTGATCCACATATGAAAAACCACATGATCCTGTGCCGGATATCATCACCGCACCATCTTCACCTTGATGTGCGCCCAAACAAGCAATAAGTAAATCTGTTGCTAAAAACATTTGTTTAAAAGGATGTTGCCAATTATCCATTTGCTCAAAAAGCACAGGTAAATTAACACCTGCCAAGCCAACGCCGGCAATTAATTCGTTGAGGGCAACGTGCTCTAAATTGGCATCTTTCAAGGCTAATAAAGCCGATTGAGTTATTGAGTTTGTTGCTTGTTCAAAACCATGTAATGGATTACCAGGTCCTGCTATGCCAGTACCAAGTAAGTTGTTATTTTCGTCCATGAGTACGGCTTTACATTTACTGCCGCCGCCATCAATACCTATATACAATTGCTGTGTATTGTTGTTAGCTTTATTATTGCTAGTTACTGAGTTACTAGGCATTGATACCTCTATATCCATTTTAAAAATTGTATTGAACTTTGTGCTTTTTACACAGCATATGTATTTAATAAATTTATCTTATCTATAAATGACAGCGTTGTCATTTGTTTTTTGAGATTATTTCTATTTATTTTATTTTCTTTCGGCTGAGAGAGCTAAAAATAATTATCAAAAATATTTAATTAACTAAACTAGCACGGCCTTTACGTTGATTATTCTGACTACTCGCGCGTACATAAACTTCGTTAGAAACTTTGATTGGCGTGCTATATAACTGCCATTTAGGCTCTGTATGTTTTTTATCTAAGTATTCAATCGCTATGCCCGGAAAAGCCACGTTAGCAAATAACATATTATTTTTAATTACCGCGCCAATGGTGGGTAAGCGATATTGAATGTTTGCTCGCTCAAGTTTTATTAATTCTTTTTGGCCGATGGTATTAGCAAAGTTCTTCCATTGTTGATCACGTTTTTGCTTTAGCGTTTGGGTAAAATAATGACTGCTTTGATCATATATAGCGCCTTCATAATTATAAGGAACTGCCCAATTAGCTTTATGCCAGCCGCGTTGTGCAAGTGCGAGTAATCGAGGAAACACTTTATATTCAGCCATAGTATCTGTGCGCGTATTTTCACTCCATAATTGCCCTTGAATACCTAAAAATTTAACACCATGATGCAAAGGTTCTGATATTAGCTTACCTTTAGGGTCAAATTGTTTAGTGTCGTTAGCGATAAACGGGATATCTTGTCGGTCTAAGTAAAATTCAGCATTAGCTGGTAAATTGTCAGGCATAAATTGGAATATCTTTTCAGTATTAGTATGACGAGAAGCCCAATAGTAACCATGTTCAGCTGGATCCGCCTCGTATGGAAAATCAAAATATAAAACATCAGGAGTTGAAGTTACAATTTGCCAGCCTTGATTCGCCAACTTGTGAACATTTTTATGTCCGTTCCATGCTAATACATCCCATGCGTTAGCTTGGACAACAGCAGGCATATTTTTAGGGTTTGTGTGAGATAACCCATCGCTCCAACCTGCGGTTTCAATATCTAAATTAGACAACATTTTGGCAACGCGCTCGATAAAGTAAGCACCAAGTTGTTCTGCGTTGTTCACATTGTTTGTTTTGTTAGCCATAAAAGTTTTACATATTGGTGATTCAATCCATGCACCAGCAGTTTCGTCGGTACCAATGTGATATCGCGATAATGGTGCTCCAGCTTGTGTATGCATTTTTTTTACTTCGGTTAGTACTTTTTCAACAAAGTGATACGTTGATTCCATACATACGTTTAATGTGTTGTCGTTGTAATATTGCACCGATGAATATTGGGTTAAATCTTTTTCGTCACTCAATAAGTATTCGGTCGCTTTATCAAACTGCTCTTTAATCATGTATTTTTTATAACGTGCTGCCATCGCTTTAACGGCTGCGCGTGAATGACCAGGCATATCAAAAGAAGGGATAACTTGAATATGATTCGCTTTAGCGACCGTTAATATTTCTTGATAATCAGCAATGGTGTAATAACCGTTGACAGCACCTTTGACATCGTTACCAGCGCCTAATTGGGGCAATAAACATCTGTCTTCATTAGGAATGTTTGCAGATAAACAGCGTGTTGCACCAATGTCTGTGAGTTCTGGTAAATCAGGTATTTCAATACGCCAGCCTTCATCATCACCTAAATGAAGATGTAATTTGTTTAGCTTGTATACGCCCATTTGTTCTATTAATTTTAAAATAAACGCTTTGCTGTGAAAATTTCGAGCAACGTCTACCATCATGCCACGAAATTGGTAATGAGGTTGATCGTCAATGGCCAATAAAGGAAGTTGGCGTTCAGCTAAAGTAAGTAAACCGCTAATCGAAGATAAACCGTAAAATACGCCAGCGCTGTCAGTGCCTATAATATTAATTGCTTGATCTGTAATAACCAAATTATACGAACCAATTGGCAAATCGTTGTTTACTTTTATCGATAAATTTACCGGTACGCCGTTGGAGTTTTGTGTTACGCCTAACACTGCTAAATGCGCTAATGCTGCATTGACATCTTCTTTGGCTACACCATTAAAATTAATTTTCAATCCTTGGCTAATATCAATATTTCGCTGTTGGCTATCAATAGTTATTTTTGTTGGTGTTGGAATTATATGGGTAGAGACATCTAAACGTTCATTGCCAACACTTAATTGATTGCGCTGATATAAATCACCCGATTTTAACCATACCGTTTTATCATTAGCTGTACGTTTAAATTGTGTTTGTTCATTCGTAAACTCAGTAACAAAAGGCAGGGTTTCTAATCCAGTTGTTTTATTGATACCAGTTTTAGTGCTGTTAATTACTTTTGCGGTTAAATTACTCGCACTATTGGTTGAACTGACAATATAATTAGGTAAAGCATCAGTTTGCGATAACATCCAAAAACTTGCTCTAAAAGTTAAACTTTTACTTTCGCCCGATTTAAATCCTTGAAAATTTTCTGTTAAATTAATTTGGTGTAAATCACCATTAATATGTTTAACACTGAATTCTTTACTAACAAAAGATTGGATAGGGGAGATTTGGCTAAAAATAATTTGCCAATTTTTAGCGTTAATTGCTTGTGGCGCTGTAAATGTTAATTTAACGGTAAAGCATGCACCATCGGATTTTTTACTATCACATTTATTGTCGGGAATATTGGTAATTAATTGATATTTAACCTGTAAAATTTTGGCAATGGCATCAATATCGGCCTGAGTTGATGAATGTAATTTTATAGAAGTAGTTGATTGTGTTGACTCAATCTGTTTTGCATTAGTTACCGAAGAGGAAACGGGTTCTTGCTTGCACGCAGATAATAAAGTGGAAAGGCTAATAATAACCAAGGCAAGTTTTTTATTAAAATGGTGAAACATAGTTATCCCGTTTTTTTAGATTGATGGGTAACTCTGTCATACTTTTGACAGCGCTGTCAAAAGTTTTTTGAATTATATTAAACACTATCTATAAACTGCGTATTAAGCTACTTTCGTTTTATTACTCCGCTTTCCCGTTTTCTTTACACCATTAGCAGAAGTAGCACCGCTAGCATTGTTTGTTGCCTTTGCAGGAAAGCTGCGTTTTTTTCGTTTAGGTTTAAAAGCCACTTTAGGTAAGCCTATCAGTGGTTGTTGGCTGGCTTGATCAATCATTTGCGTGAGTGTACTTTCGAGTGGTGACATAAAGTGTTGGTAATTTGATTTTTTTTCACTAATGTCATTTAGCTCTGCTTCCCATTGGGCGGTCATATCGGGTTTTGTCGCGCTATCGGGTAGTGCGTTTATCAATGCTTTGCCGATGTCTGTGGCGTGAATATTTTTACCGATGCGTTGTAAGTATTGGCGTTTAAATAATAAATCTATAATCCCTGCGCGTGTGGCTTCCGTTCCTAAACCATCGGTGTCTTTTAGTATTTTCTTGATATCGGAATTGCTTACATAACGGGCAATATTCGTCATTGCCGCCAGTAAAGTTGCGTCGGTAAATGCAGCGGGTGGGGAGGTGTTTTTACTCAGTAACTCACCTTGTTGGCAATGTAAAATATCACCTTGTTTTAACGAGGGTAGTGTTTGTTGTTCTGAGTTTTTTTCTGAGCCTTGTCCTAATATTTGTTCAGGGTTTACTTGATTTGATCGTGTTTGATCACCTGGTTTAGCTTTTTTAGGAAACAGTGCTTTCCAGCCTAGCTGAACTTCTACTTTAGCTGTTGTTGTAAATAATCCACCAGCAATAGTCAGCTCTAATTGAGTTTCATCATAAATATAAACAGGGTAAAACTGCACTAAATATTGACGAACTATTAATTGATAAATATTTTTCTCAAAAGTGTTTAAATTAATAGTTAACGCTGATTTTTCAGTGGGAATAATCGCGTGATGTGCACTAACTTTACTATTATTCCACGCCCTACTTTTTAAGTTAGCATCAGCATTTTTGGCAAACTGTCCAAATTCTAAAGGTGACTTTGCTAATAAATCTATAATGCTGCGGGCTTGTTTAAAGTGCTCAGTAGGCAAATAGCGACAATCGGAACGCGGATAAGTAATTAATTTATGTTTTTCATATAATGTTTGGCAAACATCCAACACTAACTTTGCATTCATGGAATAACGTTTAGCAGCATCAATTTGCAAGCTTGATAAATTATAAGGTAACGGTGGTGGTTGCTTTTTTTGTTGTTTTTTAATCGCGCTAACTACAGCGGGTTGGTTGGTAATGCGTTGCACTACATTTTCTGCAAGACCTTTCACTAATACTCTTTTTTCATCATCCATGTATTTATGGCACGCTTCACTCGGTTGCCATTTCGCTGTAAAAGTTTTGTTCTTGCTCGTACTTTCAGTTCTAGTGCTTTCGCTGCTAGCGTTTTTTTCTGTAGAAATATGCGCGATCACTTCGTAAAAAGGTTTACTAACAAAGTTGCTAATTTCTGCATCGCGAGTCACCACTAAACCGAGTAGCGGAGTTTGTACTCGACCAACCGAAAGTACACTATTAAAGCCTGATTTTTGCCCTTGAATGGTATAGGCTCGGGTTAAATTTATGCCATAAAGCCAATCGGCACGCGATCGCGCTAAAGCTGAGATGGAAAGCGGCATAAAGTCAGTATTGGCTTGCATTGCTGATAAAGCTCGTTTTACAGCAGCAAGGTTTAAATCGTTAATTAAAAGCCTTTGTGTCGTTTGTTTTTTAGCTTTAGAAACCTTTAAATAATCAATCACTTCATCGACTAATAATTGTCCTTCTCTGTCAGGATCGCCAGCATTAACAAAGCTGTCAGCCTTTTTCACTAATTGTCGAATAACACTAAGTTGTGCACGAGTATTGGTTTTTGGTGTTAATTGCCATTGCTGAGGAATGATGGGTAAATGAGCAAGTTGCCATTTTTTAAAATCACTGTTGTACACTTCAGGATCTGCTTGTTCAAGTACATGACCAATACACCATGTAACCACATCGCCATTGGCAACTTCAATGTAACCCTTATGATTTTTATGTGGTTTAGGTAACCCAGCAGCAATAGCTTTACCTAAACTTGGCTTTTCGGCAATGTAGAGTTTCACGCGATAATGCTCTAACGAAGGAGTATGAGTTAAATATAGCAGAAAAACACTGTTTGTCTATACAGTGTTTTATTGAGGGGATAATAAATAAAAAACCGCTGAACGCTTAGTCAATTCAGCGGTTAAAGCCTCAAATTTCAACTCAAAGCATTTTAAATGTTTATTTGACGCTTGCGATCCAACGATTCACATTTTCTTCTAGCACTTTCATTGGCACTGCGCCACCTAGTAATACTACGTCGTGAAATTCACCCAAATCGAATTTATCACCTAGGGCTTCTTTGGCGTGTTTTCTTAACGCTAATATTTTTAACATACCTAATTTATAGCCAAGAGCTTGACCTGGCCATGTCATGTAGCGTTCGATTTCTGCAACTACATCAGATTTGGCAGTTCCTGTTTCTTGCGACATATAATCAATGGCTTGTTCGCGTGTCCAATGTTTGTAATGCATTCCAGTATCTACCACTAAGCGTACTGCGCGAAACATTTCGCCTTGCAAACGACCTAAATCACCAAATGGGTCATCTTTATACATGCCCATTTCTGCGGCCATACGTTCTGAATATAGTGCCCAACCTTCAGCATAAGCATTATAAGGGGCAATGCGGCGTAAAAATGGCATATCTGCTTGCTCTAAGTTAAGTGCAATTTGCCAATGATGACCCGGTATAGCTTCATGGTAGGTTAATGTTTTTAAACCAAATTTAGGGTTGGCTTTCATGTCACGTAGGTTGATCCAATAAATACCAGGTTTGCTACCATCAATTGAAGGTGAGTTGTATTCACCACCGGGCGCACCGTCTTGAATTTCAATAGGATAAGGACGAACCTCTACTTTATATTTAGGTGTTGCTTTATAAGCGGTTGGCATTTTTGCAGAGATTTCAGCAATGTAACCGTTTATATCTCTAAGTAGTTCTGCTCGGCCTTCTTTAGAGTCGGCATATAAAAAGCGAGGTTCTTCATTTAAAGCAACCATGCGTTCGCCAACAGTACCTTTGTCGTAACCATTTGCTTTTAAAATAGTGTTCATTTGCTCGTTAATACGCGCCACTTCAGATAAACCTAACTGATGAATTTGTTCAGCAGTTAAATCGCTATCGCCTAATTCATGTATTGCATCTTGATAATATTTATCACCATTAGGCTGCGCCCAAATACCCGATTCTGCGCGTGCTTTAGGTAATAAATTTTCAACAACAGTCGTTATTTTTTGATACGCAGGATAAACCACGTTGGTTACTTTTTCTGTTGCTTGGGTAATAAGTTGTTGTTTTTGTTTATCAGATAATGCGGCAATTTTATTCACACGATCAGCAAAACTTGTTACCAAAGCATGTTCACTTGGTTTTGCCTTACTAAAGCCTTTTAAATAACGTAAAGCGCCTTCAACAATGACTTTAGGTGGTAACCAATTTTGCGCACTGTCGGCGGCAACTTTGGCAGCTATGCCGTCTATTAGTTGATCAAATTGACTTAAACGCGCTAAATAGTCTTGCGCATCTTTTTCATTAACAATTTTTTGATCGGTTTGCATATTACGAACAATACCAATCAATGGACCATTAATTTGGTTAATTATAAAAGGTGAAAGTCCCATCCACGGGTCAATATAACCAATTGAAAAATCGGCATTGCCAGCAAAGTAACGAGTAATACTCTCCATTACCTCTTTGTTAGTTTGGGCTGTTGCCGAATTTGTTGCTGTTGGTGTGTTGGTTATAGTTTTATTTAAGCTTAACATTGCTTGGCGTAATTTTGCTTCGCTGGCGGGGCTGTAATCTTCCATTTTATTTGCGTAATGCATACCAACATCTGCGTCGGTTAACCCGTAAACACTAGCCGATAATTGACGTTGGCTAAATAAATCGCTAGTTGCTTGTTGGTATAATTCGTTTAAGTTTTTTGAATTTTGTGGCTCTGCAACCACTGCTGTTGCAGTTTTAGTTGTATTGCTTGTTGACTGAATTGAATTATCAGCGCTTTTGTTATCAGTGCATGCAGTTAAAAATAGCGCCGTAATTATCGCACTATAGAGAATTGAATTTTTCATTAGGGATCACTTTTTGTTGTAAATATTTTAGTTTTAGATGGACTTGTTGTTGTGTTTAAACATCGTGGGTTAAATTAAAGCAAATATACGCCATACTTGTCTATGTCTCAGATTATTTTTAGTGAGTAATTCTTTGTTTTTAAAAATGTAAGCTCTAAATTGTTACTATAGGTTGGCTTCAGGGCGACTAAATAAATAATGAATAGGATGAATCATTTTTCTTGTGTTTTTTCCTTATCAGTATAAAAAATCGTTACAGTTTGTTTAACAAAATTATTTTTAATTAAAAATAATTAATCACCTCAAGTTCAGTTTCTTGCTAACAAAAACAAGAAAAAAAGGGTAGAGATACTATTTTTATTGAGATAAATAATAACGAAGAGTTTAGTAGTAAGTTATTGTTTTTCAATTGTAACAATAATTAATTAGTCAATATTTAATGGCGATGAAAATTATCAATATATCTTTGATTAAATTCGTTTTAGACTAGGGATAGATCAAGAAAAAGTTACATATTGAGAATTAATGTTGTTAAGTAGTAGACAAAAAAATACATATACTCTTAGTTATGTAATTATTTGCCTGCTTTTGTTAATGGCTTGTAAATCATATGCTAGCAATGAATTTACATCTCAAAAATATAGTAAAAATTTCCTCGAAACAATTGCCCAAGTTAAAAAATTAAAAGGCAGTAATGCAAAGATTGCATTGCAAAAACTCGATACAGTTAAAAGTTACCTTGATAAATTAAGCTTAATTGAACAACTTACCTTTTATAAATTTCAAGCAGAATTATATACTGAGCAATCGCGCTTTCAGTTATCGAAAGATGTAGCTACCTTCGGTTTAGAACTAGCTAAGCAGTTAAAAACACCAACAATATTAATCGCAGAATTATCTTATACGCGAGGATTCTCAATTGAAAGTTTAGGGGATTTAGAACTCGCTAATGACGATTATTTAAATGGATTAAGTGTTGCTCAATCATTAAACGATCAATTGTTTATTGCTCAAGGATTGATAAATATGGGGGCAATTTACTATCAAACCAAACGCTATAAACAGTCATTAACCGTACTTAATGAAGCTTTAGCCATTGCATCGAAAATTGATGATGAGGATTTAAAAGGTTTTATAAATACTGAGTTGGGAATTTTATATGCCTATATAGGTGAATTAGAACAGTCGTTAAAATTTTATCGTCGTTCTTACCAGCATTATAGCAACATTGGAAAAACATCGTATGCTATTAATGCACTAATAAATATAGCGATGAATCTTCGTAATAGTAATCGTTATGATGAGGCTATTAAGACATATAAAGAAATAATCGAAAAATCAAAAGGGCAGGAGGATAAACAGCTTTATTATAATATTTATATGGGCTTAAGTTGGAGTTATTTATATAAAGAAAAGCCTTCACCTGAAGCTTCGTATCAATATTTGTTAATTGCTGAACAATATTTGGCTGATGTTGAACGATATGGTGCTGTACTTAATTTTCTAATAGATAAAAGTTATGTTTTAGAGGCCATGCATCGCTACGATGATGCCTTAGATAGTTTATTTCAAGCTGAAAAATTATTTACTAAGCAACAAAAGAAAGATAATGAGCCTAATTATCTATCTATCATTGGGTTGAAATCAAGGATATATAGATCATTAGGTCATTATGAAACTGCTTATCAATTAAGATCTGAATATGTAGATGGGTATGTTAAATTATTAAAAAATCAAAAAATGTTAGCCGTCCAAGAAGTACGGCTAAAATATGAAAGCAAACAGTCAGAATTACAGAAAAAACAGCTAGAAAAACAAGCGTTAAATCAAATACAAAATTTATCTGATGCAGAAAATAATAATCTAAATCAAAAAACTTATTTTTTGTTTATTGCTTTAATCGTATTGGCTTTTTCATGGCAATTGTACAAGTTAGTTAAAGGGCAGCGACAATTGTTTAAAAGTCATCGAATTGATGTTTTGACCGGATTAACAAATCGACGTTGGTTAATGCAAGATGGAGAGCATCTTTTAAGTAAGGCAAAACAGCAAAATTATGCATTTAGTCTGCTGTTGATTAACATTGATTTTTTTAAAGAAATTAACAACCAATATGGTCAAAAGCAAGGTGATTATGTTTTACAAACAATTGCAAAACTAGGCCTTAATATCTTTAGAGAAAGCGATGTTTTTTCTCGCTATGGTGATGAAGAATTCATAGTATTGTTATCCCAAGCGACAGATAAACAAGCAGTTTATGTTGCTGAAAAATTTCGAACTTTAATAGAGGAATACAATTGGCTAGAAAATGGTAGTAAAGTCGAAAAAATCACGATAAGTATTGGCGTATCAAGCTATAAAGATAATCAAGAGCAACAACCAACAACATTAAAACAGCTAATAGAAAATGCTGAAAAATTATTGCATAAGTCTAAAGTTAAAGGGCGGAATAGAGTGTGCGTTTAATTAAGTTCTCTAAAATAGTTTTTTACTTCTTAGCTTTGGCCATGACTTTAACGGCATTTGGTCAAATCTCATCGTCGAGTAACGATAAAATTGTTACAGAAAAAAGTAAAGAGAATCAAAAGCTAACAACGTTGGTAAGTGCGAACAACAAACAAAAAAAGAAAGATAATAACAATACTACTTTATTGCCTATTCGTTCTAAAATTATATCTGCTCTTACATTGAGCAAAAATAACAGTAAACTTGCTGCGCAACAAATTTCAAACTTATCCTTATTAAATACCGTGTCTTCATCCCAATTAAAACAAACACAAAATAAATCACTTAATGCAGCTGAGCAGTATTTATTGTTAATAGCTAAAGCTTATCAAGCAAATCATGTCAGTGATTATAAATCTGTTATAAATTGCTTAACTGATGCTGAAATGTTCAATAAAAGCATTGCAAAAAAGCAGCTAAGTCAGCCTTTATTTTACCAATTGCATTGGTTATTAGCCGAAACTTATGCAGTTTTAGGTGATTTTGATCAAGCTTATGAGCAGAAAAGAATTTATTTAAATAAATACGCAAGAAATGATCGGGTGGTAAAAAATAAGTTGGTTTCGTTGTTAAACAAAAAATATAAAACAAAGCAACGAATCAAAGAAAATGAATTATTGGAACAGCAAAACAAGCTCGAGCGCGAAAAAATCACTCAAATTAGTAATTCAAAAAATCAACGAAAACGAAATACACTTATTTTAATTTTTATAGCGATTGTATTTTTTGGCATGATGTACAGACAGTATCGTGTTAAACGCCAGTTGATACTTATAAATAGAATCGATTTGCTAACAGGGTTGTGTAATCGACAAGCGCTGTTTTATCTAGGTAAACGTTTATTTAAAGAATCTCAAGAAGATAAAAGCCAACTTAGCGTTATTTATTTTGATTGTGATGATTTTAAAAAAATTAATGATGATTATGGCTACCAAATAGTGGATGAAATTTTGAAAGTCATTGCTATCTTAGGCAATGACGTTATGCGAAGCAGAGATGTTTTTGCACGAATTGGTAGTCAAGAATTTGTAATACTTTTACCGGAAGATAATTTAGCGCAAGCGAAAGCTGTAGCAGAACATTTAAGGGAAAAAATAGCCCAATATGATTACTCATCACTAGGCGTTAAGGAAGGTTTAAGTGCTAGTTTTGGTATTGTCAGTAATGATAAAATCACATCTGACTTTGAATCATTATTGAAAGCCGCAAATCTTGCTTTATTAAAAGCAAAAGACCAAGGTGGAAACAAAGCGGTTTGTTTTGAAGAACCGTTTTTTACAAATGAAAAACTGTCTATTAGAGCAACGAATTCTGCTGCCACTGAACAAAAAAGTTAAACATTTACATCCAATGGTTTTGTCCTTTGTCAATTTCCTATATGCTTGAACCATTATAATAAAATTCACTTAAATTTTGATAGCCTATTATCGAGGTTATTAACTTATTTTATCAGGAATATACCCCATGACTGATGCGTTAGAATATAGTATGGACGGTGTTGAACAACAACCGTTAAGACGTTTTACCGAAGAAGCCTACCTCAATTATTCAATGTACGTAATAATGGATCGCGCCTTACCCCATATTGGTGATGGTCTAAAACCTGTTCAACGTCGCATAGTGTATGCGATGTCAGAGTTAGGTTTGTCTGCTACGGCTAAATATAAAAAATCAGCACGTACAGTGGGTGATGTCTTAGGTAAATTTCATCCGCATGGAGACTCTGCTTGTTATGAAGCTATGGTGCTTATGGCACAGCCTTTTTCTTATCGTTATCCTTTAGTTGATGGTCAAGGTAACTGGGGTGCTCCTGATGATCCTAAATCGTTTGCTGCAATGCGTTATACCGAAGCTAGACTTTCTCGTTTCAGTGAAGTTTTATTATCAGAACTCGGACAAGGCACGGTAGATTGGAACCCTAACTTTGACGGTACGATGAAAGAGCCATGTACCTTACCTGCTCGATTACCTCATATTTTGCTTAATGGTATTACAGGTATTGCAGTTGGTATGGCAACTGATATTCCCCCGCATAATGTAAGGGAAATGGCTAACGCTTGTGTGCACTTAATTGAGCAACCTAAAGCAGAAATGTCTGAATTATTAGACTATGTTCAAGGGCCTGATTACCCAACCGATGCTGAAATAATAACACCCAAAGCGGATATTGAAAAAATTTATCAAACAGGACGCGGCTCTATAAAAATGCGTGCTGTTTATGAAATAGAGCATGGTGAAGTTGTTATTACTGCGCTGCCTCATCAAACTTCGGGAGGTAAAATTTTAGAACAAATAGCCGGCCAGATGCAGGCTAAAAAATTACCTATGGTGATCGACTTGCGTGACGAGTCAGATCACGAAAATCCTATTCGCATGGTAATAGTGCCACGGTCAAACCGGGTTGATATTGAACAACTGATGCAACATTTGTTTGCCAGTACCGATCTTGAAAAAAGTTATCGCGTTAACTTAAATATGATCGGCTTAGATAATCGTCCAGCAGTTAAAAATTTGAAAGATATATTGTCAGAATGGCTTGAATATCGCCGCGATACCGTTCGTCGTCGCTTGCAATATCGTTTAGATAAAGTGCTTGCCCGTTTACATATTTTAGACGCCTTATTAATTGCCTATTTAAACATTGACGAAGTCATTGAAATCATCAGAACCTTTGATGATCCTAAAGCGGAACTCATTTCACGTTTCGCATTAACTGAGATTCAAGCGAATGCAATTTTAGAAATTAAATTACGCCAGTTAGCAAAACTTGAAGAAATTAAAATCAAGGCTGAACAGGATGAACTAAATAGTGAACGTGAAAAATTAGAAAAAATTCTGGCTTCAAAAGCACGTATGAATACGTTAATGAAAAAAGAAATTTTAGAAGCCGCTGAACTTTATGGCGATGATCGTCGCTCAGTGCTCGTTGAACGAATGGAGGCGAAAGCATTAACTGAAAAAGATCTTATGCCAAATGAAGCGGTAACGGTTGTTGTCTCTGAAAAAGGCTGGGCGCGCTGCGCGAAAGGTCATGACATAGATCCGCATACCTTAAGTTACAAGTCTGGTGATGAATATCTTGATTCTGCTAAAGGGCGCAGTAATTGTCCTGTTGTCGTTATTGCTTCGTCTGGTCGTTCGTTTGCAACCGACGCTCACACTTTACCAACGGCACGTAGCCAAGGTGAGCCTTTAACAGGGCGCTTTCATTTGTCTAATGGCGACACTTTTGAGCACGTTTTAATGGCCAGTGATGAAAATAAATATTTGCTTGTTAGCGATGCAGGCTATGGTTTTATTACCAGTTTTGCCGATATGGTTAGCCGTAATAAAAATGGTAAAGCATTAATCAGCTTACCTAGTGCAGCCAAAGTTATGAAACCACAACGGTTAGATAACATCGAAAGTGATTTATGTTTAACAATTACTACGGAAGGGCGCATGCTTGTCTTCCCGGTTAAAAATCTACCAGTTTTAAGTAAAGGCAAGGGCAATAAAATTATTAATATATCTTCTGCTCGGGCTAAAACCCGTGAAGAATATGTAAGTTTATTAACCATTGTTCCAGATGGCGGTTCAATTACCCTACATGCAGGAAAACGAAAATTAACCCTTAAATCTAGTGATATAGAACATTATCGTGGTGAACGCGGACGTCGTGGTAATAAACTGCCTCGTGGTTTACAACGTGTAGATCGTGTTGAGATTACTGATTCTACCGTTATAAGCGAAGACACTTAGTTAGATATTTTTCATATTAGGGAATGCCTTGCCTTTAGGTTGCAAATTTTTGCATATTGAGGGCAAGCAATATTTTATTATTTTTCATTATTTAATTTTTTTTAATAATATTAATAGTAGGCATAGATCTTGTTTGTATTTTAATACAAATATAATTGTCAATTTATTGATGTTTAAAATAATATAAGTTAAATAAGGATAATTAAAATGAAATCAGTGCTTTATGGCTTTAAAATGGCGTTGATATATTTGGTTTCTGCTGCGTTGTCATTCGCGGCTATTCAATTAATTGTAACGATATAGTTACCTTTCCATTCCGACGTTGATTAGAATAAATAAATTTAAGTAGAAGAATCACCACTTTTAAATTTGATTTTTTATTCGTGTTTTATAACTTTATATTCAAAAATCATTCATTGACAGCGCATTAATGTTCAGGCATTGTACGGTCATGCAAAATTTTATTAGCCTACTCACCATTATTATCACCACTACCACCCATACTGGGATGGTGGTCGCCGGCTAACGTGTAAAAAATACTTTTTTATAAGCCCGTGACCTGAACAAGGTTACGGGCTTTTTTGTTTTTAAAGGCTTAAATTTTCGGTTGATTTAATCGAGTTATTGTAAAATTCATTTCAAGAGGATGTAAAAATGCGAGTGCTTAAATTTGGTGGTTCTTCATTAGCAAACGCTGAACGATTTGTTCAGGTTGCTGCAATTATTGAAGAAGCTAGCAAAAAAACAGCTGTAGCTACTGTGGTTTCGGCGCCACAAGGTGTAACTAACCATTTAGTTGCTTTAGCACAAAACCACAGTGATGAAGAGGCTAATCTAAAAGGGTTAACCCAATTTAAGCAAGTAATTACCGCTATTATTGATGATTTAGCAAACGTAATTGACACCTTCGACCGTCAACATTGCGAGCAGGCATTAGTACATTGGGAGCAGCAACTTAATCGCTATTTGCAAGGTGCTAGTTTACTGTCATTCTGCCCAGAGCATATTCGTGCTCGCATTATTAGTATTGGCGAACGTTTAAGCGTGGCTTTGTTAACTTCGGTACTAAAAGCAAATGGACAAGCCGTTTCTAATATTGATCCTGAAGATTTTTTGATCACAAATAATAGTTCCTTAAACGCGGTTGCTGATATTGTCCTTTGTAAAGAAACATTCCAACGTCGTTGTGTTGAAAAATTAGAACATATTTCTATTATGCCGGGTTTTATCGGTGTAAATAATCAAGGTGAAGTCACTACACTTGGTCGTAATGGATCTGACTATTCTGCTGCTGTTTTAGCTGTTTGTGCTGAAGCTGAGTGTTGTGAAATTTGGACTGATGTAGACGGTGTTTACAATGCAGACCCACGAGTTATTCCAGAAGCGACTTTGCTTGATTATTTATCGTATCAAGAAGCGATGGAATTATCTTATTTTGGTGCCAGTGTTTTACACCCAAAAACTATTGGGCCAATTGCGCAATACCAAATTCCATGCTTAATTAAAAATACTGGTAATCCACAAGCAGCGGGCACTCGAATTGCGGTTGAAAATGATCAAAAGCAACAAGTAAAAGCAATATCGAACCTCGATAATTTAACTATGGTAAACGTTTCTGGTCCAGGAATGAAAGGCATGGTTGGTATGGCAAGCCGCGTATTTGCCACCATGAGTCGCGAAAATATTTCGTTGGTTATGATCAGTCAATCATCAAGCGAATATTGTATTAGTTTTTGTGTTTATTCAGCTGATGAAGCACAAGCAAAAGCCAGTTTAGAAGAAGAGTTTGAATTAGAATTACTCAATGGATTACTTGAACCGATAGTCCTTAAAAGTGAGCTTTCTATCATTTCATTAGTTGGTGATGGTATGCATCATCAACGCGGTGTAGCGGCTAAGTTTTTTAGCTCGTTAGCCCAAGCTCGAGTCAATGTTGTCGCTATTGCGCAAGACTCCTCAGAACGCAGTATTTCAGTTGTTATTGAACAACGCAAATGTACAGATGCGTTAAAAGTATCGCATCAAAACTTCTTTTCTCACCGCCCTACAATTGATGTGTTTTTAGTCGGCTGTGGTGTAGTTGGTAGCGAATTAATCGCACAAATTGCTCGTCAACAAACAAGCCTTAAAAAACAAAATATTGATTTAAAAGTATACGGTGTGGCGAATTCTAAAGGTATGGTATTCAACCAAGCAGGCTTAAATTTACAGAATTATCAAGCATCACTCGGTAAAGAAGCGGTTGCGGTAAATGTTGATAACATAAAAGCCTTTGTTCGCGATAATCATTTAATTAATCCTGTGTTGGTTGATTGTACTTCAAACGAACAGTTGGCTATGAGCTATGTTGATTATTTAAAAGAAGGCTTTCATGTTGTTACACCAAATAAAAAAGCTAATACTGATTCTTGGGAATATTATCAAGCATTACGTAGTGCAGCACAAAGCACTAATCGCCGCTTTTTATATGAAACAACGGTAGGTGCAGGTTTACCTGTTATTGATACGTTGCAAAGCTTGATAAAAGCAGGCGACGAATTAATGCGTTTTGAAGGGGTTCTATCAGGTTCGCTTTCTTATATATTTGGTAAGTTAGAAGAAGGTATGAGTATTTCTGAGGCAACAGCGATAGCCAAAGAGAATGGTTTTACAGAGCCTGATCCTCGTGATGATTTATCAGGTATGGATGTAGCACGTAAATTACTGATTATGGCGCGTGAGTCAGGTATGAAATTAGAACTATCTGATATAAAAATACAATCAGTATTACCTGAAAGTTTTGATGCCAGTGGAGATGTGGCTACGTTTATGAAAAACCTTACGAAACTTGATAGCACGGTTAGCGATCAAGTTGCCTCTGCCAAAGCTGAAGGTAAAGTCTTGCGTTATATCGGTACGATTGTTGACGGTAAATGCCAAGTTACCATTGAAGCTGTTGATAGTGCTCACCCACTTTACAGTATTAAAGATGGTGAAAATGCGTTGGCTATTCATAGTCGTTATTATCAACCATTACCGTTTGTGTTACGTGGTTATGGCGCGGGCGCAGCAGTAACCGCTGCGGGTGTTTTTGGTGATGTATTAAGAACCTTAGCGTGGGAGCATCAATTATAATGGCAAACTCAAGCTCAAATTCAAGTCAAAACTCAAATAAAAACAATCAAAAACAAATCTCTGTATTTGCACCAGCATCTATTGGCAATGTTAGTGTTGGTTTTGATGTTCTAGGTCAAGCAGTTAAACCTGTTGATGGTACTTTATTAGGTGATGTTGTCTCTATAGAAAAGAGCAGTAAAAATGAACTAGAAGTTGTTGGTCGTTTCGCCGATAAATTACCAAGTAACAAAGAAGAAAATATTGTATGGCAATGTTTGTTATTATTTAACCAAGCGTTAGAAAAACAAAATATAGTTGTTGATAAAGTCAAACTCACCCTAGATAAAAAAATGCCCGTTGGCAGTGGTCTTGGCTCAAGTGCTTGTTCGGTTGTTGCCGCATTACATGCTTTAAGCGAATATTATAAGCAGCGTGATAACGCAGCACCGTTTTATGATAAAGCCTTGTTAAAAATGATGGGGCAAATGGAAGCTCAAATTAGCGGTAGTTTACATTATGATAATGTTGCGCCGTGCTTTTTAGGTGGCTTGCAGTTAATGGTAACAGACAGCGAAATTATCAGTAAAACCTTGCCTTCGTTTAACGATTGCTATTATGTTATGGCGTACCCAGGTATTAATGTATCAACCAAAGCGGCACGAGATGTATTGCCAAAACAATATAGCCGAGCCGATTTAATTGCTTACGGACAAAATTTAGCAACGTTTGTTGATGCTTGTCATAATAACGATAAACAACAAGCCTTTGCGGTATTAACTGATGTTGTGGCTGAACCTTATCGAAAAGAGTTACTACCTAAATATCAACAAGCGCGTGATTACCTAAGTGAACAAGGCGCATTAGCGGTTGGTATTTCAGGCTCTGGCCCAACATTATTTTGTGTGTGCCAAGAAAAAACACAAGCTGAACAATTTGCTCAGTGGCTTGATGTAAACTATTTACAAACAGTTGATGGTGTTAGTAATGGCTTTGTTCATGTATGCCAAATAGATCAACAGGGCTCAATAGTTTTATAACTTTATATCTTTAATATGATTTAAGCCTGTAAAGCAATAATAAATAGTTTGAACACCGAAATGTTAAGAAAGAATAATAGTGTAAGTGTTAACTTGCATGACAATTTAAATTTTGAGTAATCTCTAAATTTAAAGCATAAAAAGTGAAGGAAAGTTTACGTGAAATTTTATAATTTAAAAGAAAACGACGAAACAGTTAGCTTTGAACAAGCGGTTCGTCAAGGACTCGGTAAAAATCAGGGCTTATTTTTCCCTGAAAATTTACCTAAAATAGATAACCTATCAGCGTTGTTATCACTCCCTTTAGTTGAGCGCAGTGTTAAAGTGCTTTATCCACTTGTGAAGGATAGTTTATCAGAAGATGAATTAACTAATATTATTACCAATGCTTTTAATTTTCCTGCCCAAATTCAACCAATTACTGAAAATAGCGCTATATTAGAACTTTTTCATGGGCCAACATTAGCGTTTAAAGATTTTGGCGCACGTTTTATGGCGCAATGCTTACAGCATTTTATTAAAAAGGCGTCAGCTCAAAACGAAAAAGCAACAAGTGAAAAGATCACAATATTAACCGCTACATCAGGTGATACAGGTGCTGCGGTTGCTCATGCTTTTCATGGTTTAGATAATATTCGCGTGGTAATTTTATATCCGAAAGGAAAAATAAGCTTACTACAAGAAAAAATGTTTACGACCCTTGGTGGCAATATTTCTACTTTAGCAATAGATGGTACTTTTGATGATTGTCAGGCATTAGTTAAAGATGCTTTCGATGATAAAGCATTAGCAAAAACTATCGGCTTAAACTCAGCTAATTCAATTAATATCAGTCGTTTACTTGCGCAAGTTTGTTATTACTTTGAAGCGGTTGCCCAGCTTAGCCGTCAAAATGGTGATAACCCATTACCAGAAATTGTATTTTCAGTACCAAGTGGTAATTTTGGTAATTTAACCGCAGGTTTAATTGCGAAAGCGATGGGTTTACCGATTAAGCGTTTTATTGCCGCGACTAATGTTAATGATACGGTTCCACGTTATTTAGCAACTGGAGAATGGTTACCAAATGAAACTGTGGCAACAATTTCAAATGCGATGGATGTAAGTAAACCTAATAACTGGCCACGCGTTGAGCACATGATCAACTCAGGTATTGTCGGTAAAGACAGCGTTAGTTCAAGTTCAGTTGACGAAGAAGAAACCCAAATGATGGTGCGTCAAATCGCTAAATTAGGCTACATTAGTGAACCACATGCAGCAGTCGCTTACAGCGCATTAAAACACAGTTTAAATGAAGGTGAATTTGGCGTATTTTTAGGTACAGCGCACCCAGCTAAATTTAAAGACGTGGTTGAAAGTATTTTAGGGCAACCGATTGGTTTACCTAAAGAACTGGCTGATTGTGCGTCTGAAACTATATTGTCTCTTGATATGGCGGCAGATTTTTCAAAATTACGTGAATATTTATTAGCGACTAATTAAGCCGTTTTTGATTTTTTGCCGAAATAGAAAGGCGATATAAGCGCCTAGCTATTAAGTCAAACTATTAGGCCAAACTATGGCTATTTATTAAAATGCCTATTCATAAAAATGAATAGGCATTTTTGTTATTTTTGCTTTTACTGTTGGTAAATAGAATCGATAAAGTACCGTTTAATTTATACCAATTTGATTAAATTTCTTCCCAACTCAGAGCTATGCTCGATGTTCAATAGCGAGGCAAATTTGTTTAGATCTAGTTACTCTAAATCAAATGAATTTAACGAAGTTAGTGGACACCGAGCAAGCTCCCAAGGGCGAGTTTAAAAGGCTTATATACTGCGTTATTGATTTTGATAAGGGAATAACCATTACCTTCAATCAATGCCTTGCCTCTAAGCCTTTTTAATTCTCGCTGAGTGGGAAAGAACTTAATCAACTTGGTATTATTTTCTCTTAGTTCTTGTTTTAGCTGATCTAGCTGTTCTATTTGTTTTTTTATTATTTGTTTTACTTACTTGTTTCTTTTTCTTAGTTTGTATCGGCGTTTTTGAAAACTCTTTATGAAAAGGTTGCTCTGTAATAACAGGAATAACTTGCCCTATGCTATTTTCAATAGTAGTTAATTGCCTGATATCATTTTCTACAGCAAATGATATCGCCATACCACTTTTCCCAGCACGAGCTGTGCGTCCTATACGGTGGATATAGTTTCTTGGATCTTCAGGAAGGTTATAGTTAATGACTAACGTAATGTTATCAACATCTATGCCACGCGCAGCAACATCGGTTGCCACTAATACTCGTAAAGTAGACGCTTTAAAGTTTTGTAACGCTTCTTCCCTAACGGCTTGCGTTTTACCACTGTGAAGGCTAGCAGCCGTTATTGATGCTTTTTCTAGTGCTTTAACAATAATGTCTGCGCCATACTTTGTTTTACAAAATATAAGTACTTTTTCGTATTCAGGGTTTTCTAAGATATTAAATAACAAAGGTATTTTATTCGATTTATCAAGGTGGTATACGCTTTGATTAACCAAGTCGATGGTAACCGTTTCAGCTGCAATTTGAACTTTGGTTGGGTTGGTTAATATCGCTTCTGCAAGTATCTCTATTTCAGCGGGCATAGTCGCCGAAAACAATAGTGTTTGTCGCTTCTTTGGTAGTTTAGAAATGATGTTTTGAACATCGTTAAAAAACCCCATATCAAGCATGGTATCGGCTTCATCTAATACAAATACTTCTAACGCTGCAAAATTTATATCGCCAGTTTCAATTAAATCTAATAATCGGCCAGGGGTGGCCACTAAAATATCAAGTCCGAGTGCGATAGCGTCAACTTGCGGTTGCCTTCCTACGCCACCATAAACAACCTTAGTTTTAAGCCCTAATCCGTTAGCGTAATCATCAATATTTTGCATAATTTGTGAAGCAAGTTCACGTGTGGGCGTTAGTATTAAAGAACGTGTGCTTTTGGCTTTGCTATCAACCTTATCTTGACCAAATTTATTGATAATGGGTAATGAAAAGGCCGCTGTTTTTCCGGTTCCCGTTTGAGCGATACCAAGAAGATCATGCCCATTGATAAGCACAGGAATACATTCTTGTTGGATCGGCGTGGGCTGTGTATAGCCTTTCAGAGCAACGCGTTCAATAATTGACGCTAAAAGTGAAAATGCTTTAAATTCTGACATGCTGTCTCGGGGATCTTTAATTAATAGGTTGTTATTCTAACAGAGTACTTTGATATCTATAAGATGTATTCAAAGTGTTATGATTCTTTGATTTTTTGATCGATAAAAAACCAAAGAATATACTAAAATTGCAGAAGCATGATTTTTTAGTTCGCAAAGCTAAAACTAAAACTAAAACTAAAGGTAGAAAGATAGCTAGTACAATATTTCCTGCAAACTTGGTGTTTTAGCTTTCGCGCGGCTTTTTAGTAACCGTTTCTGATGTAAGAGCCCGTGCTTTACTTTTAGCTCGTTTTTTTCTTTGTTCTTTTTGACTCGCCAAAACAACGGTATTAATAAACTCTGCTGATTTTTGGGTGGGATTATAAGCGACTTTAATAATATTGCCGTTATATTCGATAATATCACCGCTTCGAATTTTTTTACGCTTTTGAACGACAACTTCATTATTTACTAAAACATTACCTTCACTGATCATGGTTTTAGCTTCGCCACCACCGTCAGCCATATTAGCTATTTTGAGTAATTTACAAAGTTCTATAGGTTCAACACAAATGTCGAAAATTGTGTGTTCAGACATGAAATACGCCTAATAATTTTAAATAATAATATTGTTAAATTCTAACATATATAAGAATACTTTATAATGATGAGCTTGTAGGTGTGGTATTAATTCTGATTGTTACTTTATTTGACTGGCTTTTGCACCAGCAAAGTGGTCGTTCACGTTATTGTATTAGCGTGACGTCAAAACCCCAAAAGTGCTGATTTGCTAATACCCAATTTATTTTAAAACATATTGACTACAAATATTCAGTATTATATGAGAAAAAACACTATCAAAAGGAATTTAATATGAACTCATTTCAGCCTTATTATCAATGTATGATTAAGACAACCTTTGCTCTTTTTTTATTAATTAATACAACTAATGTTTATTCTTGTAACAAGGCTCAGATGATTGATTATGACTACCAGATAAAAGAAATTTTGAACGATGGGTATTCTACCTTTGGCAGATCATGGGTACTCGATCATGAAAAGTTTTGTGTAAATTCGCTTAGATATGGTGCTTGTCTAAGTATCACTCCAGAGGGGAATTTTGCAAATTTAACTATCGAAATTAGCAAAGATAAAGGCACTTCAACAACATACACCCAAAAGATAAAATATAATTCATCTGAAGTGATTCGTTTCAACACGATGTCGATGGATGTTTATTTAAAACTCTTTGTAAGCAATGCTATTGCTGATTTTAAAATGTCAGGAAAATCTTGTGAAAATGGCTTTCCAAACATCCCTAGACAAGTTACTCGTAAAGAATTGGATAATATGTATAGAGGATAGGCTTAACGTTAAACGATAGAATATGAAAGGCGGCTTTGAGCCTTGAAGCTGCTCTTAGGATTAACGAGTCATTAATGTGTTCTAAGTGCAGAAAGTAGTTATTAAACCTATCTTGCTTAGAGCCGAAGCCAGATAGATTAATAAAATTGGTGCCAGCTGTATTATTTTCCGTCTTACTACTACTTAATAAAAGATAGACTTGTTTTGTTATTATATAATCGAAGCACATTTAGTTGGCAAAAATAAAAGCGAGCAATTGTTAGTGGCTAATTAAGTCTCTTTAACGCAGACATCCATTCATTTTTAGGGTCGCTGCCAGTATTAAATATGGGCGATTTGTAAATCATAGATAAGTAAGATTTACACAGGCCTACCGAGAAAAGTGTCATCCTGAACTTGTTTCAGGGTCTTGTATTCTAATTCCTGAAACAAGTTCAGGATGACGCGGTTGTGTGATTAGAGTTATTAAATTTAACTTCAATTACCCAAAATAAATAATCATTTCAGCCGCTTCACAATGGCAATCTAAGCCGCATAAAATACAATCGTAGCCATTTTTACTGTCTTCATGCCATTTGTCTGGGTGCGATTTAACTAATTCGCCACCACATTTTGTAAAATAACTTACCGCGCTATTATTTGGGCTTTGCTTCCATAAATGACTTACACCAGCCACCGCGCCTTGTTGTTTTGCAATATCAATAGATAATTCTAATAGCTTTCTGCCAATACCTAAACCACGATAGTGTTCATCAATGGTATTGCATTTAAAGTAACATACCTTGTTTTGATCAACTCGCCACAAGTTTGGGCTAACCCATTGATCTAGTTTCCAGTTTTTGTGTGCAAAAGTAATTCTAAAGCCTACTAATTTATTATCATGATAGGCAACAAAACTGGCATTGTGATTTTGTAATATGCCTTTTTGATACCAAGCGGTTAATGATTCAAAATTAAGATATCCGTCACCATGCACTTCATTGGCTAAGCGTATTAAAGGTAAAAAGTCATCAGTTGTTAATGCATGATAACTGATATTGTGTTTGCTGGGTTTTACCGTGATAGGTGCTTGAGTCATGTTTTGTTTTCACACTGGTTAAATTTATTATTTACTTTATAGATAGTTTACAGGCATAGTTTGCCATTACTGACTTGGTAACAAAAGAATAAAAAATTATGTCTTGTTTACAGACGTGATTTTGATAACAAAGGTTAATGAAAATGTACGATCCTTTACACGATAAAACTCCCGGCTGCGCTGAACCCTATCCAAATAGTTATTGGGCTAATGTTTCTGGCGAAGCGCCTAGAGATGATGGCGCAATATCGCAGGATATCGACGTTGATGTTGCCATTATTGGCGCTGGTTATACTGGGCTTTCGTGTGCATTACATTTAGCGACAGAGCACGGCATAAAAGCGCATGTGCTTGAAGCAAATAAAACGGCGTGGGGTTGTAGTGGTCGTAATGCGGGCTTTATTTTAAAATCTTCAGGGCGTAAATCTTATTCAACCATGCAAAAACAATGGGGTGAAGAAGTCATGCGTGGCATTTATGGTGAAATGTGTGCCGGTGTTGATACCGTTAAATCACTCATAAGCCAAGCAGCAGAGCAGGGCATAGATTGTCAGCCACAAGAAGCGGGCTATATTAAAGTGGCGCATAAGCCCAAAATGCTTAAAGAATTGATCGATCTTGCCAAGTTACAGCAGCAAATGTTTGGTTATGATGTGCAAATTTTATCGCAGCAAGAAGTGCGTGATCAGTACATGGACGATCGCAATGCTTACGGTGCTATTCGTTATAAGGATGGATTTGGCATAAATCCGTTAAAATTAGCGTGGGGTTATCAGCAATTAGCGCGTAATGCTGGCGCTAAAATTCATACCGCTTCTCCGGTAAATAATTGGCATGAAGAAAACAGCGGTTCATCATCGGCAATTCAAGTATTACACACACCAAACGGACTTGTTAAAGCGAAAAAAGTGGTTATTGCTACTAATGGTTATACGCCTAAAGGATTTCATTCTTTAGTAACAAACCGAACCTTGCCAGTATTATCACAAATAATTGTTACCGAGCCGCTTAGCGATGAACAAATTGCGGCGTGTAATTTTTTAACTTCCAATGTGGTTATGGATACGCGAGCGCTTAAATATTATTACCGTAAACTACCCGATAATCGCATTTTATTTGGCGGCCGTGGCGCTATAACTGGTAAGTCTGCCGATGATCCTTATTATGCTCAGCGCTTATTAGTCGTGCTTAAAACCAGTTTTCCGCCACTAGCTAATATTAAATATGATCATGCATGGTCAGGTTGGATTTGTATGGCACTTGACGATTTACCACATATTTATCAATCAGATGAAAGCGCCAGTAAAAGCCATGTATTTTATAGTATGGGATATTGTGGCAGCGGTGTTTCGTTTTCAGTGCAAGCTGGCAAACGTTTAGCTGAAAAAGTAGCAGGAGTTACCACGCCTAATTTACCCCTTTATCAAAAAGCATTACCTAAGTTTCCGTTAGCACCACTTCGTCGTGTAGGGCAGTGGGGCTATTTTCATTATGGAAAAATCAAGGATACTTATTTTTAGCACGCTCGGTATTGAGGTTATTGTTTAAATGTTTTGTTTTAATATTAAGCAATTTTATAATGGAGGCATTACAATTTTTAATAAAATTATCTCTAATATGTAGCTTAATTGTGATTAATAAACAAACAGAAATTTTAGCTCTGCTCTTGGTAAATCGTATAATTTATGGTACTAATAATGCCGTGAATAATTTGTTAATAAGAACTGTTTTTACTATTAAATCTTTCGTATTAATTAACTAAATGATCTTATTAAAATATTTATTCACCATGTTAAATCGTAATGTACACTTTAAGGATGAGGAATTATTGGTAGTCGTATAAAAGTTTAGTTTTAGTTGTATTAATTAAACTTTTAAAAGTAGTAGTCGTAATAATGCCTGAACAACTTAGTAAAGAATTAGTGCCATTTAAAACAATTATTTTAAGTTTGGCCTCGTATGCAATGCATCCCAAGTTAGATCTCTTAATTGAAAAACTAACACCAACCGAAAAACCGTCAACTCGCTTTCTAATTAAAGTAGAAATAAAACGTTTATCAAAACCATGTCCTTACGTGATCGATTTACGCAATTATTTTACAGAATGTAAACCAGTGCAGTATCAACATCTTTGTCATTATTTAGATGAAATATCGAAAACCTTGTTTTTAGAAAGTGTCGAAAAAAATAACGGTTTGTTTACGATGAATATTTATAATGAAATAAATGAAGATGCCAAACAAAGACATCTTAAACTCGTTAAACAAACAAGAAAGAATGAACCCAGCAGCCAAATTAAAGCCCAGCAGGTTAAGTCGTTTAGTTTAATAAATGAAAATATTTGTAATGACAAACAACTGAAAGTTTTTTCAAACTGTAAAGTATTCACCTATGATCCAATCGGCATGTCACGCCAAAGCAAAGAAGAAATTGGTCATAGTGTTACCGTACATGATTTAAATCCACAGTATTGTGTGATTAAAGCGCCTTTAGAAACCATCGATAACCAATCTAAGGTGATCTATTTATGGTTGTATAACCATGATCGACAGTTAGAATTCCATCAAGATATAATTTTAAAATACACTATTGAAGATTTTAAAGCCGCTCAGTCAAATTCATTTACTCATTATCGTTTAAAGCTTCACATAACATCTAACGCTAAAATGACTGGGTATTTAACCGACTTACTAAATAGCATAAACCAAACGGCAAATGATTTATTAGCCAAGCAAATTAAGCCGTTAGTTGATTCAGTTTATGCCAAAAGCCATGAACAATTTGTAATGAACAACACTCAAGACATTGTTATGGTGTGCGCCCCATATAAAACTGGATGGCGACCAACTTCAGGGCTACAAACACCAAGCAATAGTGCCTTATGGGATTTTTTTTCCTCAGCAGAAAATACTGATCCTTTAGCACGATTATTTTGCGATTCTTCGCTGCAAAGTGCTTTAGATAATAATCACGAATTCGATCAATATGCTTATGTACTACGTCATAATTACCAAGAAAATGGGATCAACAAAGATCAATTTATAATTTTATGGCAGCAACAATTAATAGATGATTTAGAGGCTCAAAAATATTTTAAAAATCACGTGCTAAACGGCAATTATCGTTATATTAGATTTAGCTTCAAACAAATAGATGCCATGTCCGACGCTTATAATCCCTGTGCCGTGCCCAGTTATACAAGTCCTGATATCGCAATGTTAAATCGAGCTTTAGGGAAACAAGTCTCGGATAAATTAAAGGCCAGCAATTATTTGGCAATATTGTCAGACGTTACTGAAATTAATGTGATTTTGGGCTTATCTAAACTTTTTAAAGTTAAAGAAAAATTACGCTCAACAGATGCTCCTCTTAAATGTCCTGTTAGTTATGCATTGCCTTTATTACAGCGCAGATCGCCGATGGAAGTTGTTACCAGTGAAGGTATTGATTTACGAAGTGAAGATAGATTTGATATTGAATTTGCTGTCACTATCACTCGTTGTGGAAACCAATCTTGCACAGTAAGTGGGTTTACTGAAAATATTTCAATACAAGGGTTATCTATTAAGTTGGGTAAATCTTTCCCCTATCTTTCCGGCGAAGAAGTAGAGCTTTCAATTGCAATACCGCATAAAGCTAAAACGGTAACTTTAACACAACAAAAATATAAAATTATAGCGGGTAAAGACCCATTAAACTTACACTTATGTATTAGTGCTAACGAGGCTCGTCATGCAGCAAGTTGGATGATCCGTGCTTATATCTATCAAAATATGGATACTTTAAAACCTTCAGGTTTTGAAGAAGATCAAACGTATGGTTTTGAAAAAGCATTACGAAATATTTATGCGAAAAATCACTCAACTATTCCATTTTTTATTAATAAAAATAAGCAAAAATATTTTATTAATTCTTTGGCAACGTCTAAAAACAGCGCAATTAAAAGTCTTGTGTTCGAGAGTGAAAATTCAGCTGAAACATTAGTTAATTTAGTACAACAAGAAAAATTTAGTAATTACTGTTTATCGTTGATCAAGCAAATTGATGAAAGTCAGTCAACAAAAAGTTTTTATTTACTGATACTACCTCGAAACACTAGCAGTAACAGTAAGCAAGCTTTTTGGTTTAATGATATTAATCAATTGCAGCAAAGCGGAAAACTTGCAGAAGTTATTAATAAAATTCGCTCATTGGGCGAGCCAAGTATATTGCGAGTTCAGCTGGCTAAATCACATCAGATAATGGATAAATATTTTAGAGAAGAATTACAATATTTAGCTCAAATTTCTTCACAAAAAGCGGATGAATTAGTTAATACAATTGAGCAAGTAAGTGCCATTGGTGAAATAAGTGACCATACGGAGCAAATGCTAGAATTAATAGATCACTGGATCCTTAAAAAAGAGCCATTAAAATTAGCAAATGTTGGTTAATTTATTTTTTAAAATCACTAATATTTTCTGATAACTTATCAATTAACCGTTGCTGTGCTTGCTCACTCGCCCAAGCAATATGCGCGGTGATTGTTAACGAGGAATTAGGTGACGTAGCTTTTTGAAAAACAAGTAGGGGTGGTTTTTAGGTGGTGGCTCTTGGTCTAATACATCTAAAATTGCATGGCCAATTTGTTGGTTACTAAGCGCATTAATTAACGCATCATTGTCGATTAATGCGCCTCTAGCCGTATTTATTAAAAGAGCATTTTCTCGCATTAACGCCAAAGCATGTTGATCAATTAAGTTAGTAGTTTCTGGTGTTTGCGGGCAATGTAAGCTGATGATGTCACTTTGTTTTAATAACGCTTCAAAACTTATTCTGTTTGTTCTCATTTCTTTAGCGCCTTTGTACTCACTTATCAGTACTTTCATCCCAAAAGCATGAGCAACCTTGGCGACCGATTTACCCAATGTGCCATAACCAATAATGCCGAAGGTTTTACCTGCAAGTTCTTCAATGGCGTTACCATGAAAACAAAAGCTTTGTTTCTGACTATGATTGGGGCTTGAACTTTGCTGCCATAAACCTTGCTGTACATCGCTATTGTGGCTAGCAATATTTTGATAGTATTCAAACAATTGTGAAAATACATATTGAGCGACTGAAGTACCAGCATAATCACTTACGTTCATTACGGGTATCTTCAATTTTTGCGCGGCGGTTAAATCAATATTATTCATTCCCGTAGCGGCAACACAAATAAGTTTTAACTGTTTTAATTGGGCTAAAATATCAGCATTTATTACAACTTTATTAGTGATAATAATATCGGCATTTAAACAGCGTTCAACCACTTCTTTGTCACTGGTAAAGTCATAGCAAACCAACTCATTACATTGCTCGGCAATTTTATCGAAGCAAATTGTTGAGCTAAATGTTTTACTGTCTAAAAATACCGCTTTCATTTTTTTTTGCTCTTGTTTTACTTTTGTTTTCATTTGTTCTGCATTGTGTTTTTAGCTATCCGGGATGATTATCTGCGCGTGCAGACCATAACATCGGGCCATATTTTATCACAAAAGCGCCAAAAGCAATGATCCAAAAAGTTGCGCTAATATCATAAAATAGCAATGCTTTTTCTGGAGCCAATAAAGGGCCAAAGGTACGAATTAGTGCAGCTAACGAGATCATAAAAAAAGCAAGACTCATAATTTTAGGTGGAGCCAAAGAACGGCCAGTATGGCCTAACGAAACACGGGAAGTCATCGCTAAAATAATGCCGCCAATTCCACCAATGGTTAATAAATGCCAAACATGGCTAACAGGTATATCGCCTTGCAAGTAGCTTAAACCTAAAATAAACAAACCAAACCAAACAAATAAGATAGCAAAATGGAACGACCATAATAAAGGTACGCCAAGTGTTATCCAAGGTTTTAATCTGAACCATCGAATTGCTTGTGCTATTGCGGCAACAACTAAAATAATGGCAAAAACCGTTTTATTAAAGCCAATTAATGGCTGTAACAATAATGAAAACATCGCTAAGGCTAAACTACCATTAGTCGCTATTTCTACTGTTTTAAGTGGTAATACTTTTTGGGTACCCGTGCCATTGGCGGTAAACATAGGTAGCACTCGTCCAGACATAACTGACATTAAAAGAATAATTAACATAACACTGCTATAACCTGAAAAGGCAACATTGAAAGTGTTTGGATAATAAATGGCTAAATGCATTTCTAAGTTAGCTAAGGTAAATAACAACAACAATGGAATAAAGAATAAATTACGGTATTGTTTTACCTTAATAATAGGCTGTGCCAGAAAGAAGGCCGTTAATGGTAAAAAGCTTAAATCGAGGAGCGAGCTAAGAGTATTACCTAAAAGTTCAGGAAATAACATTACTACTCGGCCGAAAAGCCAAACGGCGAATAGCAGCATTAATTTTGTGCCATAAATGCCGCGAGTACCTGTCCAATTTTGCACTGCCGTTAATAAAAAACCCGCCACAATGGCGCAAGCAAAGCCAAATACCATTTCATGTATGTGCCACCAATAACCACTACCAAACGGTTGCAGCGGTACTACCCCTTTTAACACCAATAGCCAGATAACTAGTGCGATAACGCTAAATAAAGCACCGCTGAAGAAAAAAGGACGAAAGCCTAAACGGAAGAACGGGGTTATTTTTTGCTCTTGCTGAAGGTCAGAAATTTGCATTATGGGGCACTCAAAACAAATAAATTATTAAGGCGCTAGTATGACCATTTTATTAACTGCTTGCACGGCAATCTGCCTGTTGTTTGCGTGAAATCAAAATTTTTTTGTCTTTTTTTAATGAAAATCCTGTTATTTCTCCGAAATAGTATTTCTTTTATTAATTAGTTAAAGAAATAAATTTTCTTAATGGCTAAAAAGTAACTATTAAATTAGAATTAAAATACTACATATATGTTGATAAAGAGAACAAAATGCACTTAGATAAGGTTGATTTGCAACTTATTGCTATTTTGCAAAACGATGTTAGTATCGCTGTTGAAGCGCTTGCCAAGCGTGTTGGTTTAACCAAAACGCCTTGTTGGCGACGTCTTCAAAAGCTAGAAAAAAGCGGTGTTATTCGCAAACGAGTCGCTTTACTAAATGGAGAGATGCTTGATTTAAATGTCTCGGTTTTTGTACAAGTTAAAACATCGCACCATAGCCGAGATTGGTTAGAGCAGTTTTCAATAACCGTTGCCGCTTTTCCTGAAGTTGTCGACTTTTATCGCATGAGTGGTGAGTACGATTATCTATTAAGAGTAATTGTTAAAGATATTGCTGCTTACGATGCGTTTTACAAACGATTTATTGAAGCGACTAATTTAACGGATGTAACTTCTAGCTTCGCGATGGAAGAGATCAAATGTTCTACGGAGCTGCCTCTACCCATTAATTAATTTAAGCCTCTGGTTTAAGTCACTAATTTAAACTAGACAAATTAAAGGTTAATATTATGTCTTTACAACAACACTTTTCACAATTTCGCCAACACATTATTGGTGAAAACTTAACGCATAGTATTAACCAACAAGATCTAAAAATCATTTATGCCGATTGGACTGCAAGCGGTCGTTTATATCAACCGATTGAAGATTATATTACCCAGCAATTAGGGCCATATGTAGCGAATACGCATACCGAAACCAACTTAACTGGCAGCGCTATGACGCATGCTTACCATGACGCGCAAAAAATAATAAAGCATCATGTAAATGCCTGTGATAATGATATTTTAATCACAGCTGGCGCAGGAATGACGGCGGTGGTAAATAAGTTTCAACGTATTTTAGGGCTACGTATTCCTGAGCGAGTTCAAAGCCAAGTACATTTTGATGATGCCGATAAGCCGGTCGTTTTTATCACTCACATGGAACATCATTCTAATCAAACTACGTGGTATGAATGCGACGTAACTTTAGAAATTGTCGATCCCGATGAACATGGTTTACCGTCTTTAATCCACCTTGAGCAATTACTTGAACAATATAAAGACAGGCCGATTAAAATAGGTTCGTTTACGGGGTGTTCAAATGTAACAGGCATTAAAACGCCGTATTATCAGTTGGCTAAAATAATGCATCAACATGGCGGTGTATGTTTTGTCGATTTTGCTTGTTCAGCACCTTATGTTGATATTGATATGCACCCCTCTGATCCTCAAGAAACATTAGATGCTATTTTCTTTTCTCCACATAAATTTTTAGGTGGTCCGGGTAGTTCTGGTGTATTAATTTTTAACAAAGCCCTTTATAAAAACAAAGTGCCAGATCATCCCGGTGGCGGCACCGTAACGTGGACAAATCCTTGGGGGGAACACAGTTTTTTTAATAATATTGAAGTGCGAGAAGACGGCGGCACACCAGGATTTTTACAATGCATTCGTACAGCTTTAGCGATAAAAGTAAAAGAAGCCATGGGCGTTGAAAACATCGCTAACCGTGAGCAAGAAATTACTCATTATGTGATGGGTGAGTTAGCGGCTAACCCACTGGTGAAAATGCTAGAGCCTAATATTAGCGAGCGTTTAGCGATTGTTTCTTTTTATATTCCCAACGTGCATTACAACTTAGTAGTACGTTTATTAAATGATAAATTTGGTATTCAAACCCGTGGTGGTTGTTCTTGCGCCGGAACTTATGGTCATATTTTATTGAATGTTGATCACAATACTTCAAATAAAATTACCGAGAAAATTAACCAAGGTGATTATGCTGAAAAACCCGGTTGGGTGAGGGCTTCTTTTCATCCTACTATGACCGATGATGAAGTGAAATTTGTTGTGAATGCTATTAATCAAGTGACTGAAAATATTGAGCAATGGCATAAAGAATACCGCTTTAATCCTGCAACTGGTGATTTTGAACATGTCAATTTAGAGGTGGATTTTCCAAGCCTAAATGATTTTTCGCCATTAACCACTATAAGTTCAATTATATCGGATCAAGATAAAACACTATTACAACGAATATTCAGCTAAACTTGCAAGTAAGTAGGTAAGTTAGTTAATTGAACATTAATACGTGAATAGAAAAGTGAAAACAATCTCGAATAATAAGCAAAAATCATCATTTAAGCAGTGGTGGCATACCGATTGTAAGTTATGCCAAAAAACACGTTTAATCGCATTTTGGCTTTTTATCATGTTTGTAACTGACGCGCTGTGGTTTCATTTGATTATTAAATAATTAAAATTTCTAAAAATAACAACAAGGTGGATAGCATGAGTTTACGTTGGACAGATTCGTTAGAAATAGCCTTAGATTTAATCGATCAACACCCCGATGTTGATCCTTTAAAACTTCATTTTACTGAACTCAGCGCTTGGGTTATAGCGCTAGAGCGCTTTGATGATGATCCAGCCCACTGTGGAGAACGTATACTTGAAGCGATACAACTGGCGTGGATCGATGAAGTAGATTAAATTAATATCTAGCCTTGCCGTTTATTCTACTTCCCTTAATAAAATTTAATTTATAATGTAAGTTAATACCATACTTGCTAAAATTCGCTTAACTTTTATCTAATCAAACATTCATACCACATGGCAATAAATTGGTTCCCAGGGCATATGCATAAAGCCCAAAAAGAAATAAAAGAGATCCTCCCACAAATTGATGTGGTGATAGAAGTTTGTGATGCGCGTTTACCTTTTAGTAGTGAAAATCCGATGATCACCGCTATTCGGGGAGATAAGCCATTAATCAAAATACTTAATAAAAGTGATTTGGCTGATGAAGATAAAACAAATCAATGGCTTGAGTATTTAAAGGCACAACAAAATGTTGATGCAATTGCCTTAACTACCGACAATCCCGCTGTTGCTAAAAGCATTCCAGCGTTAATCCGCAAAATGATCCCTAATAAAGATCAGCAAGGTAAGCAGATCAACGCGATGATCGTCGGTATTCCCAATGTTGGCAAATCTACACTGATTAATACTTTGGTTGGCAAAGCCAAAGCCAAAGTAGGAAACGAGCCAGCGGTAACCAAAGGACAACAACGTATTCGTTTAGAAGAAGGTCTGTATCTTTACGATACCCCCGGCATGTTATGGCCAAAAATTGTCAATGAAAATAGCGGTTATCGATTGGCAATAACAAGCGCCGTAAAAGATACCGCTTTTGAACACGATGATATTGCTTTTTTTGCAGCACAATATTTAATAAAAGAATATCCGCTGCGTTTGGCCGAGCGTTATAAACTTGATCCTGTGCCTGAAACAGAAATTGAAGTGATTGAAGCTATTGGACGATTACGTGGATGTGTACGTAGTGGTGGCATTGTTGATCTTTACAAAGCGTCTACCATTTTAATTAATGAAATACGCGATAAAACCTTAGGGTGTATTACTTTTGAAACGCCTGAAATGATTGAACAAGAGCAAGGCTATTTTGATCAATTAGAAAAAGATAAAATTGCCGAGCGCGAAGCGCGTAAATTAAAACGCGGTCGTGGTCGTAAAAATAAAAGATAATCAAAATAAAAAAGTAGCGGAAATAACAGCAATAAAAATAAGGTATATTCAATGACAAAGCCATTCTCATTACACCCACAGCTTCAACAAGACACGATTGAATTAACCGAGTTTCCACTGTGTAAATTATTATTGTGTAACGACAGCAATTACCCATGGTTTATTTTGGTGCCAAAAATTGCTGATGCGCAGGAGTTATACCAATTAAGTTGGCAAGATCAGCAACAATTTTTAAATGAGTCGAGCATGTTAAGTGAAATATTAATGCAAACGTTTAACGGCGATAAAATGAATGTTGCGGCATTGGGTAATGTTGTTGAACAACTTCATATTCATCATGTAGTGCGTTATAAATCTGATATTTGCTGGCCAAAACCAATTTGGGGACAACAAAAAGCAATTCCTTATACCACAGAAAATTTAACAGCACTTAAAGAGAAGCTTTTACCAAAGTTAAATCATATATTATCAGTAATGTAGCAATATATAATTTGATTATCGCCATCTATTTGCTATTATTTCGGCCGCTTATCTTGTCCCTATAGTTTAACAGGATAAAACTGCCGCCTCCTAAGGCGTACCTTTTATTACATTTATATAAAGCCACTAATAAAAACCATTAAACCCCTAGTATACTTCCTATTTAATTACAGTAACATACACATAAAAACCTTAAAAACGCTCACATAACCAACAAATATTAAATTGTGTAAATATTGTACCATCGATTAATGCTGAACCATACAATGAACCATAAAGGTCTTGAAAAAACCACAGGATGAACCATAATGGCTTTAATTAGAGATTTTTGGTGTTCAGGAAATATGGCAGATTTAAAGCATAAAATAATAGCGAAAGATCAGTACAAAGTAAGAACTACTGAGCAGAGAATTAGTGACGATAAAAAGCCAGGTGATCATAGAACTGAACTAGAAAAAATATTAACTAAAACCTCTCTGCAAAAATTTACAGGTAATCATTTATGTCAATTAACTAATAAGTTAATTAATGAACTTCCATTTTGTGAAGAAGTTGTTGAAATTACTGATACAACATTTTCAGCGAAAGAAGGCGGTGGAAGATTGATATTAAGAATTGGTAAAAAATCAAAAACGTTTTATCCAATTCCAGCCATTGGAATAAAAAGAAAAACAGGAAAAATGCTCGGCAAATTTGTGACAAAAAAAAGCAATCATTATGTTAATTCAGGACCGAATAAAGAAGCTGACATCACAACAGCTAGAGATCGCTTTAAAGAGTACATCATTTTCGCTAACGCTGAGAGTAGCGAAAAGCAAAAAAATGGAGATATGACGATACGTTTCTATCTTGAGAGCGCTAGATATAAAGAAGATAGAGATAAATACCCCATACAGAGAGGAACATACAAGCCAGTTACTGATGACACAATAAAAATGCTTTTGTCAGGTTTTGATAGATGGATGGATTGTAAGTTAAATGAAGTAGATAAAAGTTGGGGGCTAGAGTTTGATAATGATTGCAATAAGTTGCGAAAAAACAAATCTAATGGAAAGGAATTTAATGGGCTAGCTATTACTTCTAGAAGAAAGCTATTCACTGCATTCAGTGCAATGTTTAATATTTGTGTAAAAGCGGGTTATATTCAAAAAAATGAATTAGAAGGTGAAATAGCTAGGTTTCCAAAAAATACAAAAGAAGGTAAACCCCAAACTTATAAAATCAGTTATGAATCTCTAATGGATCATATTTTTGATGAAGATACGCCTGAGTCATTAAGCGGAAAGCTCATAGTTGCAGGAATGGCTGTTACTGCTGCAAGAAATAGTGAGCTGTATAAAAACTATATTGATAACTTTGATTTTGAGAATAGATCTGTTTTTATTCCTGCACACATCAGTAAAAATGGAGCCGCAGGTGAAAGAACTGTTTATCCTGCATCCGACATCTGGTGGGAAAAATTAGCATTTCATTTAAAAACAATTGATAGAAACAAAAAGGGTCATATGTTTCCTAGTCCCATAATAACAGAACAACATATGTCCCCGTCTATGTATTCTAAAACCTGGCAATCAGTAAAAAAACGATTTAATTTAAAAGCGACTGACCGATTGTATAATTTAAGATCTACACTTCTAACTAGAGTGGCTAAAGAAAGCGGTATTGATGTTGCTGCTGACATGGCAGGTGACTCTATAGAAACAGCAAATAAGTATTATAATGAGAAGAGCGAAGAACGATTGAAAGAGGCAATGAAAAAGGCTACTGGCAAAGAAGAGCAAGTTAAACAACCAAACTCTGATGCAATAGTCTTAGCATCAACAGAAGGTATGCCAGATGACGTAATTAAGATATTTAATATGTTTAAAAATGGCAAGATTGTACCAAAAGAAAATCATCTGCTGAAAACGGATTGGGATAAATTAGTCACATTAATTAACGCTCTAAAGGATAAAGGTAAATTAGTAGAAGGTGAAGAGCTAGATTTATGGTTAATGACTCAAATAAAATAGTGGCGCTTCATGCAAGAGTCGAACTTGCTACCTATCCCTTAGGAGGGGATCGCTCTATCCAAATGAGCTAATGAAGCTGTATAACAGACTGATAATATAACAAAAAACAAAGTAAATGTCATACTATATAATTGCCATTCTCTGTAAAATCTTATAAATATTGCACTAAAACCACGACAAAATTTTGACATCAAAAGACTATTTGATATCAAATATTTTGTTTGGGTTCAAAAGCTTTTGATGGCAAAGTTTAGATCTACATTTTACAAGCGCATATCCTCATGTATGGGTAAAATATAATCTGACCTGAATTTAGGTGACCAAGTCAGTTCACGTTAATCTACATCTACATTACCCGTATATTTACTCTTGCCCTTTTTTCTTAGAAACTTTTGTAGAATTTAACAAGAGTTCTACCATTACCTGTCCATGCTCATTTATTTCACCCTCCCCCCACTCGTCTTCACCCTCAGCGACTTTAGTCATTTCATAAAGCTTGAGGCTATCGATTGTATTTTTCTTAATTCCCGCGGAGAAATGAGCTAACTTTGCTTTTGGAGGAAGGTTGCTTAAACGAGAGTTTTTACTGTGACTGATCAAACATAAATTACCAAACTCATGCAATATATCAGACTCTAAATGGGCATGCCCTTCCATCGGGTGTTGTGGATAAAAATGCTCAACCGAGCTACGAAAGGTAAATTCAAACTCTTTGACTATTTTTTCTTTATCTCTTCGTTCTAACCATAATAAATAATCTAAATAGTTAAAAACAAAGTTATTTTCAATTTTACCAAATAATAACTTTTCGCTATCTATATGCTTGAGCTTTCTATTCTTTGGGTAATCACTATCAACAGTTTCGTAAATCATCTCAAAATAAGATTTACCGTCTTCAATTGATAAGAAGCGATCAAATATAAAGCGCTTGGCAAGCTTTGACAGAAACTCAAGGTAACCTTGTCCATCTGTCTCATCTTGCATATAAAGAAAGTTAAGCGCTGCATTTAACCAGTGTTTATAAACTAATGTAGGTGTCGAAACGTGGAACGCTGATAACAGCATAAGTATTTGCCGGTTAATTCCCTCATAACCACCTTCGTTACCATCATAACTATTTATGTAGCTTTGACTGTCTTTTGAGTAGTATTTAAAACGTTTCAGACTCCATGCATCTTTACCCTGATTATATTCTCGCTTAATTACATATTGATCAAACAAAAATTTGCTTCTTAATAAAGCAAAAATAAACTCTTTTACAACTTCTATAGGGTTTTCATCGTTGAATAAGTATTCTTCAAACTGGTCAATAAGTTGCTTGTCATCTAGTGCAACATTGTCTTCGGTGTATAGCCTTAATACATGTAATAAGAAATTAGAGAAATTAATAACGCCATTAAATCTATCAGGGGATTCATTAGTGCTTTTTTTGGTTTTAATATCTCTTATAAGCGGCTTATTTACTATTTTCACTAACGATAAAGCGCCACTATCATTCCCTTCAGAATCCGAACCTAAACAGTCAACAAGGCCATCAAAGTCTTGAACTGTAAGTTGCCCCCAGTCATTATTACCAAATAACTGATGCCTTTCTTCTGGTGTAAAGCCATATTGAATATATCGCTCCATATTAGCGCAAGCTTCCCATACTTTTTGCAAAGCATGAATACTTAACTCTTTTTCATCATCATCTTCAATATCATTCAAAACTGACATCATTTTTGCTTTTAATACTTCGTGTTTCTCTAACTGCTCACCACGATTATTCATTACTTCAAAGTAATGGTTTAAATCGGTATCTTCAGGCACTTCAACACGCATTATTTGTACTTGGTTAAATAAATAATCCGTGAATTCATCTAAACTAATCTCAGTTAATTGCTCCAAGAACTTTTTAATAAGGGAATAACCTTTAACAATACTTTCGTTATAATCCTCTCCATTTAAGTAATGCAAAGCTTTACGTTGCGTTAATGCTGTAAATGTTTCACTTGATTTGGGGCGACTTTCAAAATCAATATTAACTTTTTTATACCAATCCATATCAAGAGAAGAGTTCGCATCATAAGTTAAGTTTTTAAGGTATGTGGCCATTAAACTTAAAGTGGTAAACCGCTGTTGGCCATCTATCACTTCAAAGCTGCCATTTTTTCGTTTAAAAACGACCAAAGTACCAATGTAATAGCGTTCATTACCTTTTTCTTGATAATCAACCACATCTTGTATTAGTTGATTAATTTCAGCTTCGCCCCACGCATAGTTTCGCTGATACATGGGCACAACATACGTAGCGCCATCACTTAATAATGACTGTACACAAAGCTCGTTGATGCTGTCTTTATTCCTACTACTCATAATATTTCATTCCTTTAAACAGCTTTACCAAAGGATCTTTAGCTGCGTTATCCTTACGCCTATTAATATTATTGTTATTATCTGCATCTGTTAATGTATTTAATGCCAGGGTTAAGATATCAGAAGGTACAATGGCGTCTTTTATGGTGCGAAATACATTATGTGACATGACATGATTGTCCATTGTGGCTAACTGCACTACTTGTTGTTTAATACGAAGCGAATAAGCCCATATGAACAGCTTTTCTATAGCTGACGAAAGAAAGGAATCACCAAATTTATCAATGTAAAAAATTAGCGCACAATCAAAGATTGCCCTAACGTACTTATCACCAGTGCGAATACGTGCTGGGTACTTTAATTGTTCATTTGAGCCATTTAACGTTTTTAAAATTAATTGCGCATTTTCTGTTAATTTGTGCCCCAAAAAGTGTGATTCACTACCATGTTCAGCATCAACAATAAGGCTTACCTGTGCTTGATAATGTGATGCCATTTCAAAAAACCGACGGCCATTAATAATCATTTGATCCAGATAAAAGGGGAACCTTTTATTCTGACCATCAATTTTTCTGTGAAACTGTTGATTATATTCATCGACATAATGATGGGTAATTCTAAGGGATTCAACATAAGGAAAGTGATCAATGTTATCAACATTCACCCCTTTGAAAAGTCCTACATCATTTTTACCAAAATAACGGGCAGAGTGACCTAGTGCCCAGTGACGAATACGATATAAATACTCAGCAAACAATGCCGACAATTCTTCACTTTCTAGCGCTTCCCAACTTGCAACAGTTGCACCTTTTAATGACTCCTCTTGCTCACTAAACTCTCGTAAATGGTAAGCTTTAAGTAAATCATGTGGCTTTAAATCTCGCCCTCGTGCATTTTGAGAATCAAAAAACTGAAAAGCTTCAGAAATATCTTTTAAGGTAAAAGTGACTACTTCGCACTTATTTAGCAGAAAATCGATATGATGCTCTGTAAATTCATAACGACTAACAAGTCGTTTTACCTCAAGGTAATTGCGATGTAAGTTACGCTGGCTTATGTCACTTTCAAAATGCTGCCTTTGCATAAAGTCATCTAAATACTCACTTAGACTTTCTAGCTGCTCAGTTAAATCTTGACGTTCAATCTGTTCTAACCTCTGCTCAATAATGGCATAAACGGCCAATACTAAAGTTAATGTTCTTTGTTGACCATCGACAATGTTTAATTCACCTTTATCATCGTCATCTTTATGAAATACGATAGTGCCTAATCGATAAGCACTTTTTGTTTTATGCTTTTCAATATCTTGAAATAAGTGATTGATATTGCGAATAGTCCACTTATAAGGACGCTGATAAATTGGGATTGTTAAATCATCTAATTTAAGTAATTGACTAACATTAATGATGTCCTTATCTAAGGCTTCGGCCATTTATAACTCCTTTCTTTGTATTTCAGTTTCATCACGAGGCAGCCACAACGGCTAATATCCCCAACAGCAGAGCTGCTGGAAGCTATCTATCATAATCACCAACATTAAAGTTGATTACTCTTTTTTTGTAATGCACGTTTGGGTAAAACCTAACTAATCAATTAACTAAGCCACTAGCCAAGTAATATTTTCAAGTTAATACATATTTAAAGGTAGCGGTTAATCTAGAGTTATCTTTTTAAAATGGAGTTGATCAGCTAATATATTTGGTGATTTTATTTCTAAAATAGGGATAGTTCCCAAAATTAAAAAATCAGAAATTGATGGAATTATTCTTAAAATTGAAAACTCAAAACTTCAGAAGGAATTCTTAAAAGAAATGAGTGAGTTTGAATATTAAGATCCTTTAACAATAGCGTCATCTCTGACGCTATTGTTACTAAAACGACTAGATTACGATTTACAATTAATTGAGCTGGAAGTTATCAATTAACTCATTACCATTATCTGTCATATCATTTGTAGTAATTAGCTCTTTACCGTCATGAGATATTTTCAAAATTTTATTCGAATCAAATGTCCAGTCTAAATCGAGCAACTCACCTTCTCGATAATAATCTTTTAATTTTTCAAATATTCCTGTAATTTCAGTAAGTTTAGCAGGGTCCTTAGCACTCTCACCGTAGTAAAGAAATACATCGAGTCGATCAGACCCTTCTAAAAATTTGTAAGAATAAACCCCTGAACTATCCAACTCTTGATCATGAGATATTAATTTTTCAAAGTTAGGACCATTCTTAATAAAAATGGAATCACTCATAATGTCAGAAATATCAATTTTTTTTAATTCATCTTCATCTTGATTATAACTATGTATTGCTGCTCCCTTAGAAACAGCATTACTTTCTGTAAAATCGATTATTTCAACGCTATCACCAAAAAATTTACTCAAGGTTTCTTCAACAAGGTAAAACTTACCTGTTCCACCTGTTAAAATAACAAGGTCAATATCTTCTTTGGTAAGTTCGCTATCGCGTAAACTTTTCTTTATCGGTTGAACTAACGTCCCGCTAGAAGAAATAATAGGTGATAGAATATCTTTTAATATATTATCTGTTATCAATAAATCTGTTATTTTTAAATTATCAATAATTTCAAAATTAACCGGTTCTTTAGCTCTCTCTCTACGACGAACATTATCTGCAACTTTAGCAATTTTTTGATTAAAAGAAACTTTAGCTTTTTCTGCTTGTGAAACTATTCTCGAAACAATTACCGCTTGCTCTTCAATAGTTCTTGTTTCTATAGAATTATTAATCTTTTCAAATTCACTTAAAAAATATGCAGCAATGCGTTTGTCTATATCATCACCACCAAAATCCATGCGTTTTGAACGGCCTAAGATATCGACTTTAAAATCACCATCATCATCTTCAACTTTAGCAATTGAAATATCTAAAGTACCACCACCAATATCGTATACAAGTACATTTTTTCTACTATAAAAATAATCATCAGGCATCCTATCTAAATCATCTTTAATGTTTAGATAGTTCAACAGTACGGCTGTTGGTTCATCAAGTAAGTGTACATGTTTAAAGCCTGCTAATTTAGCAGCTTTCATTGTAGCGGCACGTTCATCACTATTAAATCCCGCAGGAATAGTAATAGTAACTTCGTCAATAGCACCCGTCACTTGTTTTGAAACTGAATTTATTACTGTTTTTAATAAAAGTGATGATAGCTCTGTCATGTCATAAGAAGATAAGTTTTGGGTCTCTGAATCTAAAGGTACCTGGATCATCGATTCACCACCAATACGAGTCTTTACTGACCTTATTGTATTCAATGGTTTGTTCCCACTAGCATAAAGTGTGTTGGCATAACGACCTGTGTACACTTTTTCATTATCTCTATCGATATAAATACTAGAAGATAAGCCTTTATCATCTCGATCAAAGACATGCTTCTCATCATATTGATAAATATTTAATGTTCTTAACTTCTCAAGAGGGGGTTCAAAACCTTCAATCTCAATAACTGAAACCGTTGTTTCTGTTGTACCTAAATCTATCCCTAAATAGTTAGCCACAATTAGCCTTCCTCGGTAGACTGCGCTACTTTTTCAACTTTGGCTTTAATTACTATATCGCCTGCTATTAACGTATCGGAGCTAATGACTTTATACTCACCTAATTCTAATTCGGTAGAGAAATAAGGCATAAGGCCGTTTTTATTATCATTGGTTACCTCAACTACTTGACCTACAGCATACTCAAAACTAATCACCGAACTAAAAATAGATTTAATTTCCTCAAACTCGGTAGGAAATTGTTCAGCAATTTTCTTAGCTAAAAGCCCTTCCCCTTTCTGAATTCCTTCTTTTATTCCTTCATCTTTAAATTTTGACAATTGCTCCGTATGTTGCGCTTTTTCAATTTTTACACTTTCAATATCTGCTATTGTCTCAACATAAAGACGAGACATATTCTCTAACTGATCTACCCCATCACGCATATAAGTTGCTAAATCGGCAACTGCTTTCTCGTGTTTTGGTACTTTGACTGAGGATTTTTTTACAGATGAGGTAGATACATTATCTAGTTTATCGTTAATATTTGCTAATTCAGATTTAATTGACTTGTAGTTTGCTGGGAGCGACTCTAAATCTTCAGATACATCTTTTAGGGAATCCAGCTTTTTAAATTGCTGGCCTAGTTCAAAAGAGAAATCTTCTTTTTTAAGTATATCTTTAGGAATTGATTTGCTTACATCTTGTAGTTCATTATGAAGCTTTGTAGAAGCATCTATAGTCGCCTTTACATTTCTGTCTATTTTTTGTTCTAAGACTCTAACTTCTTGTGAAATAAATTGCCTAATACTACCTACTTTATTAACGAGATCATTGTAACTTTTAGCTATCAAATCCTTAAGCCCCTTATCCATAAGATTTAAGAGGGTTGTATTGTTAGTTGACCCAGCTTTAGTTGGCTCAGCTTTAGTTGGCTCAGCTTTAGTTGGCTCAGCTTTAGTTGGCTCAGCTTTAGTTGGCTCAGCTTTAGTTGGCTCAGCTTTAGTTGGCTCAGCTTTAGTTGGCTCAGCTTTAGTTGGCTCAGCTTTACTTGGGTCAGCTTTACTTGGGTCAGCTTTACTTGGCTCAGCTAGAACCACTGAACTATTAAGAGCCAAGTTATACTGTAGATCGCTGATTACCAATATTAAATTAGTTAGCTTTTTACACCTATCATTTCCTAGCTTTGTCTTTTTACCTTTTAAAGCTATTAAATTTTTAATAGCTTTAATTTGCTTTTCTAGCTCTTGTTCATTAATTTCTTTGGGGGTAGCCTTCAAGATATTATGAATTTTTTCTAAGTTATCCTGCAAATGTTCGGCTACATCACGATGTGTCCGTACTTGTGGATTTTCATCTTGTATTTCTTTAATTGTTACTGCAAGATTTTTAACTGAATCATGACTTTTCATATCTATATTCTCAGGTATTTGTTGTACAATTTTTGTTGTATTATCTTCACTTTTGTTACCTAAAGCTGAAGATAAGAATTTTTTTAAACTTTTCATTAAATTACTCGATATTATCTAAAAATCCGGTATTTATTTGAGTATTATTTTCATCATGAAAGTAATACTTAATCTGACCAGTTTCTTTATCTCGCATCAATGATATATAAACGATAGCATTAGAAAATAACTCTCCGTTTATCGTTGCTGTGCCAAATTTTTCACAATCTTCAATTCGAGCAGATACGCCCTCATAAAATGTGACTTGAAGTTCAGATTCGGTATTACGCAAAACAACCTTATGTGGTGCTGAAGTTTCACCATACATTTCATTTTTATGTAATATACGCTTAAATTTTTGTCCAGTAGCGATGCCTACATCTTTACTCGTTTTTCTAATCACATCATATTTAAGTGACTCATCAGCCCAAAGACCAGCCATTATACCGGCTCCGTGGCCAACCAGTTCCCCTAAATTTTGTTTATATTCAGGCTCTTTTCCAAAAAAATCTTTGACCGTTTTTTTGATTAAAGGAATACAACTTGTACCACCAGCTAAAATTATTCTGTCGATATCTTCAGGTTCTAGATCTATATCATAAATAGCGCGGTCAAGAGCATCGTCAATTTCGCCGATAATATTATTATTTTTAAGCCAAGTATCAAATTCATCTCGTGTAATTTCTTTTTCTAATTCGACTAGCTCTTTATTGATAACAAAAGTTTCATATACATCTGTACTCTCATTCGATGTTAACTCTTCTTTTGTTTCTCTTGCTATTTTTTTAAGGCTGTTTCTAAAGTTACTTTCTTCTTTTTTATTAGAAAAATCACAATATTCAACGCCTATTATCTCTCTAAATTTATCTGAAATCAGATCGTCAATTGTTTTACCACCCAGCTTTTCAACACCGTCTGTATTCAACACTTCTATTTTGGCATGTTGTTGATCATTTTTTTGAAATTCAAAAACAGTAATATCAAACGTACCACCGCCTAAATCAAATACGACTATTTTTTCTTTTTTACCTTCTTTTATGTCACCACTAAAAATACCGAAAGAAATAGCCGCTGCAACAGGTTCTTCAATTAATTGAATAACCTTAATACCAGCATTTTCAGCAGCTTTTTTAAGACGTTTTTTATATTTATCTCCATATGCATAAGGCACTGTAATAACGGCACCTTCAACAGGCTTAGACTCTGAATTTTCAACTTTAGTTTTAATTGCTGAAAAAATCATGGTTGCTAAATCTTGAGCCGTTACCTCTTTATCATCTAGATTGGATACTTTGTGCTTCCAGTCATCGCTAATAATAAAGCGCTTAACATCCTCGAAAAAGTTAAAAGGGTCATTAACACCTTTTTTAGCTTGCCCAATTACAAAGTTATTTGCTGATTCTACGTAGATACAGTTTTCAAATATATTAGATGCTCCGTAATCCCCCATATTAGCAACAGGAATAGCATCTTTTTTATTAAAATCGTACTTCGTAACAAAATTTGTTGATGTACCGAAGTCTATGCCTAATAATAATTTATCCATTATTTACTTTCCATAAGATAACGTCACCCTCTAGAACCAGAGTATTATCACCAATAAAATAAGGGTAAGAATGAATAGCTTTTATTACATTCTTCAATGTAATATCTTCAGTTTCACAAGAGTCCGAGCTTATAGGGTTAATATTGCTCCAATCATCTTCGGACAACTTATGTCCTATATCATAAGAAGTTGTATATACACCCAATTTCATCAGGTATGTATTAAACATTTGTAAAATTTCTTGGTAGACAATATGTTCCTCAGCGCCTAAAACAGCATTTAAACCTCTAGAAATAGGTTCAATAATACTTACAATTAGGTCATTTAAAAATTTTACTAAGGTAAGCTCAAACTCCACACTTAGCTCAGTAACAGACCAATGATCTTGAATGGTAAATCGATTTAACGCATTTTCTAATTTTTTCTTTTTTGCTTTAAACGTTTTAGCAATAATACCAACACTTTTTCCTGTTTGTCCGTCGATAGATGAAATTACCCGATCGTAATATTCAATAAGTTCTAGACTTAACTTTTCAAAATCAGTTGATATTGATTGTTTTATAGCATTTAAAGTGTCTGCTGCCGTAATTTTATTCTTTATCGATATATTAGTTCTTTTAATAGAAAAAGGTGCCAATGAATCAACTTCACTGCCCGATTCATTGACTTTATTAATAGCTTCTAATTTAAAGTATTTTTTACCATAATCATTTTCTAATAATGATTTGAATTTTGTATTTATATCATTTAATTTTTTTAAAGAGTTATCACTTTTATTACTAGGCATCGGATGCTCTCGCTACATTTAATGTATTTTCATTACATAAGCTATTGTCGCTATCTAAAACATCAACATTAATGACAAGTGCATCATCTTTAGTTAATTCGAATGTTACATTGATAGTTAACTCACCTACACTTCGATGTGGAAGCCCTGATATCTGAATTTTATCGATATACTCAATACCCTTGTCAAAGGTTTTTATAGCATTGACATAACCTTTCTTACGTTGAAATATTTCAATTGACAATGATTCTTGGTTGTCTCTTTCTGTAGTGTATTCCTGTGTTTGTCGTGTTGGTAACTCTGTACCAGCCTCAATTAACAAATCGAATCGGTTATCCTTAATACCAATACCAAAATCTTGAAGTGCATTGTCATTGTAAATTATCTTTTCTTGAACTGTGTCTGATTTCGACCAATGTTTCATCGCTTCTAGAACAGCACCTTGAGAAATGACCAATGAGGTATCAATACTTCGCTTAGGAGATATTCCTAGACTATCTTCTAGGCTGTGACGAATACTTGGAATAAGAGATGTACCACCAGCCATCACTATTTCATCAATATCTTTAATTTCAATATCAGAATTTGATATTAATGTTTTAACCACATCTAAACTTTGTTTTCTAATATCACTTATTTCATCTTCAAAGCGTTTACGGTCTAAGGTAAATTGCAAATTCACAATTTTACCTTCCGAGCTAATTAAATTTGCTATATTAATTTCAGAGCTATCATAATCACTAAGCTCAATTTTAGCTTGCTCAGCCGCCGCCGAAATTGCTTGTTGGTTTTTTAAAAAGTCTAAGGATGATAGCCTGCTTTCTTGTTGGTCAAACAGATCAGTATCATGTTCATCAAGAAACTCTTCATAGATGATTTGTTCACTAACAATTTTAGTTACATCAGCCCCACCTAAGCGAGGATCACCATCAATTGCGAGAACTTCAATTGTACCATCCTTAACCTGCAAGATTGACGCATCAAATGTACCGCCACCAAAATCATAAACCAGAATAGTTTTATCTTGCTCCTCTAATGAGTAAGCATATCCAACAGCAACAGGTTCTTTTTGAATAGCTATTTCTTCGAAACCAGCAAGTTCTCCCGCTTCTTTAACTTGCCCTATTTGAGTGGGTGTAAAATTAGCTGGCACAGTAATAACAGCATTTAATACTTCCTCACCTATATGCTTTTCACTTTCTTCGCGTATATGTTTCAATAAAACACACGTAGCATCTTTAGGCGTAAGTATTAATATATCTCTTGTTGAATTGAATTCTTCATTTGCTAGGTGATTTTTAAATTCACTTAGCTTTTTCGAAACAACGTCTTCTGAATCAGACTTTAACCTTAGTGCAGTATCATTCGTCAATAAGATCGTACTATGTGCCGATACATTAAGCGTAAAATACTTAGCTACACTTAATATTTTATTATCGTTAAGGCTATTTTTATCTACATCTAAATCTTGTGATAATAAATCATCATGACTTTCACAAATTTCGATCTGTAAAGTCAGTTTGCTTTTTTCAATTTGCTCTAAAGCATAACTGGCTACATCTGAAGTTTCAGATTTAGACTTTCTAAACTGTAATTCATCAATTACTTTTAAAGGTATTTTAATTAATGCTGTATTATTAAAGGAATCTAGAATATCAGGCTCTTCTATAAAGATATTTGTATCTATAATATAAATACTCTCATCTCTTGAGTTTTCCTCATCAACGAAGTCAAATGTATATTTTCGGTTAGATCCTAAGTCACGCTTAAACTCTTTCAACAAAAACTCAGGGTGGACAACACCTTTTTTTAACGCTTTATCACCATAAATAATTTTATCTCTAGTTTCAAAATAAAGAGCTGAAGGAATAATATTTTTTCCTTTAAATTTTACTTGATGAAAATCACTGTTTTTAAAATATGAAACGACTGTATTCGACGTCCCTAAATCTATACCAACAAACGTTCCTTCAACTTCATCAAAAATTGCTTCTTCCATTTTTTATCCTTAATTTCTTTAACTGAATAATAAAAACAATTGTTTATTATTCAGGTTTTTTGTTCGTTAAGTGTCATCAAAAACTTATTATTACGATTCAGGCTGTAACCTAAACACTTAATAACACTGGCGAGAAACAATTAAGATTGAGTGATAGTTTTATCAATCGAAATAGTCTCGCTGTGTTTTGAATCAGTATTTAAATCTCTAGCCGTTACTTTTAAGATACGATTGATATCAAATTCAAAAGTCACTTCTATTTGCGGGTTCCCCGCGTAGCTATGTTCAATATTATCTAAAATGAAACCACCATAAAATGAATTATTGGTTACTTGGTATTCATCTTCACCTTCATATACTTTTACACTTAATTTTTCCTGAAAGTCTACTGTGGTTGTATACATTTGAGATTTAGATATAGGATATTGACTATTTTTTACAAGTATTGCTGAAAATTTATCATTTATGAGTTCAATGCCTAGTGAGTGAGAGATAATGTCACTTATCTCTATTTTGCTTTGTACAGTCTCGCTTTGGTGGGCTAATATTGCAGCCCCCATGGCAACTAATTTATCCAACGGTTTATCTGCATAAGGTTGTTTATCAAATAACTCAGTGACAAATTCACGTACAGCAGGAATTTTTGAGCTACCTCCAACCAAGACAACCTTGTCTATGTCAGAGGGGTCAAAATTGTTATTACTCATTGTGCTTTGAATTTTTCTTTTTATTTTTTCAATACTGCTAGATGATATTTCTTCAAATTCAGTACGTGTCATTGTCATTGATAAATTGTAACCACTAAACAAATTAGCTATATCAACATTTGTACTTTCAAATTCAGAAAGTTCAATTTTAATTTCTTCAGCCTTATTCACAAGCGCCTGATAAGCCTTACGATATTTATCTTCATCAAGATCCGATTTAGCATGAGTACTTAAGTTGACGCCTTGATCTTTACGAATATATTTCAGTAATGCTTCTAAAATGTGATTATCGAAGTCGTCGCCACCTAATTTACTGTCGCCATCAACAGCAAGTGTATTAAAGTTTGTACCTTTAACTTGTAATATTGATGTATCAAAAGTACCACCACCGATATCAACAATAAATAATGTTTGATCTACTTTGTCATCTATTCCATATGCTATTGCAGCCGCGACAGGTTCGGTGATTATTCGCTTAATAATAAACCCCGCGGCTTCACCTGCCTTTTTTGTTTCATCAATCTGTGTAGAAGTAAAATATGCAGGAACAGTGATTACAGCCTCAACTACATCTATAGTTGAATCATATTTATTTATATTATTTTTAATTTCAGTTAATATAAAAGTGGCTACATCTGTAGGTGTAAAGGTTTTCCCTTCGATATTCCACGTGTGAGAAGCATCACCCATAAATGTTTTTGATGATTTTATATAATTGTTAGGGTATAAAGCTGATTTTCGCTTTGCGATTTCACCAATTGTTGCTTTTTGATCAACAAACAACATGGTAGAAGGTAAGCTCTCTTTATTTCTAAACTTTAATTGTTCTAGTGATCCATTTTTTAAAAAAGAGACAACTGTATTAGTTGTTCCTAAATCAATTCCGACTTCTAATTTCATTTTATCTCTCAAATAACGTAGTGATAAGGGCAATTTTGTTATGTTTTTCTAAAAACAACTTACTATATTTGGTTTTTATTCTTTTTATGACGATAAAATCACAAATCTTATCAACATAATTAGCAGGAAAATCAATCTTACTCAGTTCGTGATGTGGGTTACTTTTAAAGCAATTTGCAAAAAAACAAGACAATATAGCGGTTAACTTCATATCAGCTTTGTCACACTCCTCGTAAAAAGCGTTAACAATTTTCATATCACTCTTTTTTAATTGCCTAGAAAAGTATTCTAAGGTCTTGTCATTATTTACATCATGACTTGGTTTACCTAATTCTATTTTCATCTTTTCAATCGTGTCATAACCATTCTGGTCATCTTTAGACCAACTTCTAATTTCGGAAATGAATTTTTCTGTTGCTTTAGGAAATTCAGTATGTGATTCAAACTGGTTTAATAATTCATTAGCGATATCTTTATCAAAGAAGGAACCAGGCGTTAGCATTTTAATTAAATTATAATGATAACTTCTAAAACCTTTATATAAATCGAATATAGCCACCATTAAAGGTTCTATGTTTTCATTTTTAGAAAAAAATTTTGGACATGATTTCTCAATCAAATACCGACAAGTCTCGTTTCTAGAGTCGTTTTTGTTAGATAAATATCTTATTGCTTCTTCAAAGCCGACATTACCCAAAGATAACAAAGCATGTGACCAAACATCGTGGGTTTTCTTTTTAATTTGTTCCTCTATTAGCCATTTGGCTACATCCTGCTTATCATCAATTTGTGGCGTTAAATTTGAAAGAAGTTGATAATTAACATTCCTTTCGATATCTGGATGATTTTTAAATACACTACTTATTTCTCGACAAAGGTATGCTCCAGAATTACTCTGCGCATAGTCTCCGATATACCGTTGAAAACAAATAACTCGACTATTTAATTTAAAATTAGAGTTATTAAAAATCTTCTCACAATGTTCTATTGGTATTTTTTTATAATATAATTTTTCGATGAATTCTTTAAATGAAATTAAGGTAAAGACCTTATCACTTACAATAATCCCAGCAATTTCGACAAAGAAGTCGTCCGATACTTCACTAAATATTCTTTCTAATATTTTCTTGCTGTTAAAATCTTTATTAACATCTAAACTTATTAACCAGCTATTTTTTAGAACAACTTTTGCCACTACATTTTGACCGAGCTTACTCGTAAAAGCGGATAAATTTTGATAATTATTATTCGCTAAGCAGTGTTTTATTTTATCGGTATCTTCTTTTGTTATATACAATGTTGTATCAGCCTCAAAACGTAGATCTAAAGCTTTTTCAATACGTAGAACAGCATCGTTCACATTATCACCAAGTTCATTTTGGCTCATATTCTTTCCTTACAACTAAAAATCCCATTCGGTTACCTTAATAACTACTGACTTTCGATAATAAAATACAACTTACTATATATTCTTTGCCTACTGCATTCATTGTGAATACTTTGTAACAATAAACAGTTAAGTACTGTTCTCATAATGTATCAAAATGTAATAGCAATCCTTCTTACATAACTTTTACTTATGCTGTCAATTACATAATAATTTTCAAGAACTGATTCAAATAGGGTCAGTGATACTTAAAATTTTCGGCAAATGAAATTTATTAATTAGTTGAGTGTATTACTCGTAAAACAGCTCTTTACAAAACGTTATCGAAAAAACTCTAACTTTTATTGGATTTACAATTATTAACAATGAGATACAGACCAACATTAGAAATGTATGGTGCCTATTTTCCGTGTCGAAAGGGGAGGATTACCAATATTTGTAAATAGTGTTTTTTGATCCTTCAAAATGTGATTCCTTTCAATTTATTTTTTAAAGAATATATACTTATATCTATATTTTCAATAAATTGCAATAAGCTTTAAAGGAATATAAGATGTTTTATTATTTTAAAATAAGCCAATACGATTACTAACAATATATTAACAAAACAACATCGATAATTTCATTATTTTACAATAGTGTTGTTATTTTTTATCGCTTTAGAGTATCGATTAAAGCAGGAATAATTACCGATAAAATGATTAACATAAAAGTAAATTGTCCAGGCGACCAATTTTTACCAACATTAGTTTTTTTAATTGGTTTACCGGGTGCAGGAAAATCAACATACTGCTCTGAGAAATATAAAGAAACAAGTATAATCCTTTCAAGTGATGATATTCGAGAACAGAAGTTTGGTCCTTGTCATTCAACAGAAATCAAAAACTGGGTATTACACGAGTTAATTAGCTTGTCAATGAGTCATTTAAAAAAGGGCCAACATGTAATACTCGACACAACTTTTTTTAATGTATTACCTGACAGAATAACATTTATGAATAGAATAAATTCATTAGAATTTAAAGTTAAAAAGTGTGCGGTTATTTTTAATATTGAATTAAAAGAGTGTCTACGACGAAATAAATCAAGAACAAAGGAGAGAGTAGTAGATACTCTTTTTATAGAAAAAATGAGTGCAATTATGACACATCCAAGTGAACATGAACTCTTTGATGAATTAATATATATCAGTATATAAGGTAGTTAAAAAATAAGGCTCCACTTATTTAACTACCCCACTTTATGTTTAACTTTTTAGAAGCAGGCACATAATTTATCTCACGTATTAAAACTAGATACTATTTATAGATTTAATGCATAACGCTACCACTTCCTCAATAGTCTTTGATGACGTATCAATATAGCGCCAACTCTCCTTTTCTGCTACATAGCGGTAATTAGCTGACAACCTTTTTTGGTAATCTTCATTATGTAAGCACATATAATCATTTTTACTATTTTGATTATCGTCTCTACAAATAATTCTTGAACGCTGATTATCCTGATCGACATACAAAAATATGGTTAAGTCCGGTTGTTCAATATCATTTAATTTCCCTAGTATAGTTTCATATACGCTTTCAATATCTATGTTTTGTCTAGAAGCATAACCAATAACAGTACTATGAATATAACGAGCACAAACTATAGACTTATTAGAGGTTTTACTTTCTTTAATTTTATTAGATAAATCGTAGCTTGAGGCTAAGTAAAAGTGAAATCGCCCATTGTCAGACAAGTTATCGTCAACGTACTTTCGAAGTTCATTGAACTTCCCTGTGGGACTTTCTAAATGCATTCCATTCAGTTCTTTTGCAACAAGCGCACTGATTTCAGTTTTACCTGCACCATCGATGCCTTCAAAGACAACAAAAGGACAATTCATTTTATTTACCTATTGAGTTGGTTGGCCTGGCAAACTACCATTTCGATATAAAGATACGCCAATACAACCTTTTTCTTTTGCTAGCAGTAAAGCGTTTTTGATATCTTCAATTGTTGCACTGTTAGGCAGGTTAATCGTTTTAGAGATGCCACCATCTATATAAGCTTGAAACATTGCTTGTGTAAATATATGTTCTTGGGTTGTTAAGTCATTTGCGGTAACTAGTACTTTTTTCAGTTCAGTTGGGAGCTGTTGTATAGCCTCTATTGCCTTTCCTGCTTTAAGTTCATCAAATACTTTTTGACTGTCAACACCATGAGTCTCAAGTATATTTCTAAATGTTGGTTGAAGTTGATAAATAATTTTATCCTGTACCTTTTGCTTGATAAGATATGAAAATATTGGTTCAATCCCTCCAGAAACATTTGCAATTAAGCTTAAAGTTCCATTTGCAGGTATCGCCATTAGAGATACATTTCGTCTTGGTGCTGTACCTTTTAAAAGTAGTTCTGTATTGCAATAACCTCTTTCTTTTCCTAACCGCTCACTTTCACTTATTAATGTCGTCTGTAGTAATGACATCAATTTTTTGACAAACACTAAAGACTCTTCTGAACCATAACGTATATTTAATAACAACAGTGCATCAGAATACCCCATAATGCCAACACCTACTTTTCTACTCTCAAGGCAACGCTCTTGCACAAGTTCGGAAGCATGGTCTTGGATATCATGTAAGTTATCTAAACAACGTAGACCAATTTTAGCTACATTTTGAAATCGGTCAAAATCAAAAACACCTGTATTAATAAATTTAGTTAAATTAATAGAACCAATCAGAGATGATTCATTTTCTCGCAATAATGACTCGCCACAGACATTATTAATTAACTTGCTGTTTGAACGTTTAGCTTTTTCAGAACTGAATGAAAGTGATGGCCGTCCTGTATTATAAATTGATTTACACAATATATTCCACAACGTCAAAGATTCGGTTTCGCCAACAGTTAAACGATCAAAAAACTCGTTATCAAATTCAATATTTGTATGGGTGATTGTTAGCTCTGGACTTAACAAGATAAAATCATTAATTTTAGGGTGCTGATAAGACACTGTTACTGCACTATGGGCTTTTCGTTTTCTATTTGGGTTTAAGAGTTGCGTTTGCTTTTCAACATTCAAAGTAGCTGTAACTGGATCATCCATCTTTGAAAAATCATAACCAATACCACCACAACCATCATGAATCTGCTTAGCCACGTCTAAGTCATTTAGATCTTCCGGGGGAGATAAAACATGGCATGCAAATAAATTTACATTGTCATCATGCTCAGAGTTCATCATCACAGGGCTATTTGGTAAAAAAGCACCTTCATTTATTAGCTCGGTAATTTCGAAGGCTTTTTGCTCTGCTGTTACCATGCTTGTATATTTTTTTTCTGATTCTAAAAATAATCGTCCTACACGTTTAGATAGATCAGACCAGTCTTTGGTTTCTACATCAGAAAAAAAACGCGCTGATAATACGTCCAAATAGGGGTTATTGATTGACCATAAAGGCTCTACATGAGCAGTGTGAGTACTTTTATTAAGTACTTTATTGGATATTGTAATATTCATATAAACTCCATTTTTTTTATTATGGGCTGTTAGTCTTTCGTGATTAAATCACGATTTAAAAAGCCACTTCGTATATTTATTGTGGCCCCATTAGAGCAATTGATTACGATAAAAGTTGGTCAAACCTTTAGAGAATACTTTGTTTAAAAAACTCTGAGTATTGGTTTTTTTTACCTACATCTAGAATCACTAAATTTTCTGTAGATCGCGTTACTGAAGTATAAACAATTTCAGGTTCATCTCCTTCATGCAAGACATAAAAAACTGTTTTGGACTCAAGACCTTTAAAACTATGTATTGTTGAAAGCTTTATCAGACCAGAATTAGCATAAAAGTGATTTTTCTTAGCTCTTCTCACTCTCTCAATACTATCTTTATTTGCACGAATCAGGATGTTGAGGTTCTTTTCATCGAGTTTTTTTAGTATATCTGTTGTTTTATTCGTTAATATGGAAAGCTCTGTATAATTTTCAAACATACAATGAGTTCTCTCTTGCTCAAGCCAAAAATCATTTAGCTTTCTAATTACATTTATTTTAGAAGATAAAATAACTACATCGTTAGGATGTAAATCATAACCACTAATGTAACTTTTTATTAAATCAAAAACCTCCCCAAACCAACAGTCCGAATTAATATGGTCATATTTTAAAAGGTTAAAGTTCATTCCTATTTGAGTTTTAGTCGTATCAAATATTTCTGTGTCTGAATATTTTTCGATGAGATATTTCAACTGAAAACCTTTAAACAGTTGGTTTAGTGGTGAGTCTATATCTGTACGATATGAGCGATTAAGTTTAATCCAACTTCCAAACCCCTGAGCCACCACAGATGCTCTACCAACTTCTCTTTGGTAAACATTCTGAGATTGGTCCCCGAAGAGAACCATCTCTCCATCTTCCGACAAGAAGTTATCTCTGATGATTTTTACCCAATCAGACTCATAATCTTGGATTTCATCCAAAAGAATTGTCTGGTTTCTAAATTTTTAAATACGTCAATTGAATACATTTTTTCTAAGCCATATTTACCAATTAAGGCAACAATATCTTGACCTGTATTATTAACTTGAGCATTAAAGAATTGATGGTAATTCGATATTTCAAAAAATTGAAAGTCACGGCCACCTTGAATATCACTAATTTTATCGCGAATATAATTTTTGAGTGTAATGTTAAAGGTCAGTATCAGTGTGGGTGTTTTGTGTCTTTTAAAGGCGTTAATAGCTCGATGAGATAGAATGCTAGTTTTTCCGCAGCCAGCTACCCCTTTTATTTTTGCTTTACCCTCTTTACTAATTGATAGACCTAATTGTTTTTTATCTAAATTAATTGATAGCCCTTGTTTTAATGTGTGGTCCGAAGGGCTTAATCTACGCTTGAAATCATTATAAACGTCATGGTTAAATAGTACGTGTTTTGAGTTTTTCTTAATTTTATTGATTAATAGAGATAAATTATCAGAGCCGATAGACATCAATTTATCTCTTTGAATGTTACGATTTTTTCTATCTAAGGGTTTATTAGCCTTTTCATAGTCACCAAAACTTATTATTTTTTGCTTAACCAATTCGTTTTGTTTTGTTTGTTCTTCTTTGTTGCTTTGCTCTGGTAACAAATACATGTTGTTAATTTTTATTTGACTAGCGCCATGAAAATATACAAAACAATGAACCAAATTATAAAAATTGGGGTTCGTCAATCTTGCAAGTCCTATAACAGGTAAGTGTAAGTCGTATAAGTTTTTTTTATAACGAAATGCTTGAGCATGAGGAGAGGAAATTAAAGATGATCTTGAGTTGGCAGTAACTCGCCATTTATTATCTTCATCAATTAAGTAGTGTCTTAAATCCCAATCTTTCACTTCAATAATAAAAGCGGCACAGTGCTCCTTTAGAATGATAATGTCTGGTCTATCACCATCTAAATATGGGTTAAAAAACACCTCGTAACTATCATCAAGATGTTCTTTCAGATATCGTACTAAGCACCATTCACCTTCTGTAGGTTTAACTTTTAATAGTTGAATATTTTCTAGCGTTGGATAAATTATTGCCACTATAACGTCCTGTCTTGTTGATAAACCAAAGAAGCATCCTTTTGCTTCTAAGCAACACTCTTAACTGATGCCAGATTTGATTATTCATTCCCTGTTATATTATTTGTTAAATAAGTATAATTACTCAAAACACATTATATTCAATCCAGTTGTTTTTCAAGGAAACTTTATATTATATCGGTCATTTGTACTATTTATTTTTACGTACTTTTGAAGGGCCTCTAAAAAAGACAAAACAGGTTTATACTGATATGCATAAAACTCAGTGTTAGTTGTATCCATGAGTAAACAATATTTGCCAATCGGCCTGATAACTGAATATTAGTAAGATTACGGCGCAAATCCGTAACACGACCAAATTGTTTATTTTTTAGTAACTCGACAACATTTCTCGCGGCACTATCTACAATCTCTATCGCTGTTTCATTTACCCAAGAATCACCATCAGGAAAAATAACCAAGTATTTATTCTCTCTTGAACGTATCCAGTTAAAACACCATTTTTACCTGGATCTGATTTTAGCCTTACTCGCTGTGACGCTGGCCAAGCATTTTCCATTGTTCCGCCCTAAATGGTTAACTGACAAAAGTCGATATTATTTCACCAATATTTTGTTCTATATTGTGCTAATTTTAAATAATTTACAGCTACAACCTTGTGATTTTTAATCGATATTTCATTTAGCTATAAGCTTACTTTAAATTCAGGCCAAGTAAAACAAGGCTTTTGTATTTCCCATACTGACTTGGTAGTACTCTTCGGTGTGCATCAAAATAATGATGCATGATTAGACGATGGTAGCTTACCAGACCAAGTTAATTGTCGCTTAACAATGTATTTACAGTCTTCATAGTTTGTTATTAAGATAGGCAGTTAGACCGATTTAGTTGCCGGATCTATCCATGATAAATACACACTACCTCCATTTTCCCGAACCTTATTGAAATTGACCAAGCAGAGTTAGATACTACGTTTTTACAAGACATACCCTCTTTATATCGTCGTATAATGATTCATCTTTGATCAGCTTTGATATATCCCAACCATATGTGTGTCTGCTTCGATCTTTAACATTACTACAGTTGTAGTGCCTATTTAAATCCCCATCCGACGGATGTGAACTTCTATCTTTATTTATATATTGGTCGTGGTTTTGTAGTAGAGCTAAAGGGGATAACTTCCTTGTCATTTATTCGTAATAACCATCGTAATCACCATTAATACACTCAATTAATACGTAACTTGGATAACTCCTTCTTCTTCCATTTCCGCTACAAGCTCTTCATTGGTAGCAACCAAGTAAGCCATTTCAGACATTACCTTGTAAGCAAAATCCCGATCACTTTGCTGATAAAATATTCTATCCATTATTAATTTATTGCCTGTATTATAAGCGTGCGGGTGGCCTACTTCATTAAAATACTCAGTGATGGCTATAATGCGATCAATTCCTGTTGTGCCTTTAACTGCTTCTCTAGCTTGTCTTATATAACGATTGTAAATTTTACTATTCCTCATTTCTTAGTGCCTTTTTGATTAAGTGAACATTAAGCTTATTATTAAATTGCATGCCACCCATCGTCGGAAAACAAAAGGACTAAATGCTAGATTTTAAATCAAATACTTCCCACCCAAGGAAGAAGGCGTTTTAGCAATACATAAATTATGAGTGAATCAAGTAACTCAAAAAAATAGCAGCTTTTATGTTTTTGGAAAGAGAAATTCATAGGCTCCTCTTTCAACATTTATATTATTATTGGGTATAGATATTAACATTTGAAATTGTTTTAAAACCTTCACTTTTAGTCGGTTCCTCATGAATTGAAAACATATTTCTTATAATTTCTTGAGGAACATATTTTCCCGTTTCTTTCCCTCTTTTTTCTGCTTTTAATAGCACCTTATCCTCAAAGCCTTGAAAGTTGAATTCGATAGCGTGAAATATCGCGTTAGGGTAATTCTTGAAGACCTTCGTTCTATTTGCTCTAGTTAAGTTGGTTAAGTCCCATACTATATTGCTAAAGCTTTTAGAGCGTTTTACAGACTGATTGAACATCCATCTTTGTTTTTTCCTTAGTGGGTCGTTGAAATCGAGTAAAAAGAACTGAGAATAAGACATACCGTTCTTTTTAATTAATTCATCAACAATATCGTCTGAAGATACGACATAATCAAAAGGCTTTTTGATTATGTCAGTTGATTTCCCTGTACAAACAGGGCCTATTAGTACTGTTACTTGTTGTGATTTCATGTCTATACCTCATAAAGTTAATTCTCATATAGCATACAATCAACTCAAAACCTGCCCGTAGTCGGAAAAACAAATGACAGTTTACTTATTGAAAGTAATGATAAAATTTAAGAGGAATGGTACAATGTAAGGCATTATTCTGAGGTGGAAGTTATTATGGATAATCTTGCTAAAGCGGCATATGAATATGAAAAATGGTATAGGTTATTTCAAATTGAAACTAAGGAAAGTATTAGCTTAGTTAATCCTCAAATACTACAAAATTATTGGATATCTATAAATTCAGCCAAAGCTGACGACAAAAAGATAACTAAACAAAAAAAAAGAGACAACTCTCAAGGTGTAAGTTTGTTCTCTAGCCTAATTCTTCTATTAGCTAAAGCTCAGATAGATAAAAGCTTAAATAACATATCCCCTGAAAATTTTATTAAGCTTGCCAAATCTATAATGCCAGCAGGCGAGTTGAAGGACCTAGATTTTGAAAAATTCTTACAAAACATAAATAAAAATGAGTTATTTGAGAAAAGAACAGCAAGTTCAATAGTCACTCATATAATTGAATTTGCTAAACAGCAATACAAAGTCAGTTCATTTAATGTGGCACATACTGAAGATCTTTCATTTATTCATGAATGCATGAAAGAAACAGGTATGCATATTGAGTCAATTTCTAAAAAGAAAAAAAGCACGATAAAAAAGAATTTAGCCGAATCCATTTTTGAAGTTCAGGTAAGGCACTTAATTTACGACTTTATCAGCTCCCAAAAATTTTCAACTACAACGATACTCCCTGCCAAACTTAAGTTTCACCATAGAAGAGGCTTAGAAGCTGGCTTAATTCATCAGATCGATTCAATAATCAAAGCATCTGATGCAAAACCAATAACCACACATACTTATACTGATGTTATTAAAACTGAACATACATTTCCAGATAAAAGCTTAATTTCTAGCTTACTTAAAAACGCTAGAACTGGAAACAGAACTTACAGTGAAGTACTAAACTCATGCTTTGAACAGATACCAAAGGAAGTTGTTGGTTACTTAGATTCAAATATTAGTTCTAAAGAGGAAGTAATAAGGTTAATCAATTTACAGTTATATATAGCATTAGTTGTTACCCCTTCTGATATTGTTAACTTTTATGTAATAAGTCAAAGAGCGCTTTATTTATCTTCACTAATAGCACTTCTTGAATACACAAAAGACAAAACAGATCTTGACTATAGATTATCGAAAATAAAAGAAAACTATGAAAAACTAAAATGTGCCGCAGTGAATGTTGCGAGGGTGTGGCTTTTATATTTATTAAATAGAAATGAATTTGAACCAGATAAATCTTCTCTAGAGGATTGGGTAGAAGCTACGTTTAGAAATTGCGTAACAAAGGATCAATTAGTATTAACTGTTAATGAGCTAAAAAATAAAAAAGCCTACTTTTCAAACCTAAAAAATAGCAATATTAGATCCTCTAAGGTCCTTAAAAGCTTAGAAGGTTCGAAAAATGAAGACTTTGCCGCGTGGACTCAAAAATATGAAATACAAAGTGCTGACGATATAGGTGGTTTAAAGGCTACTTCAGAAATAATCTTTAAAAAGCTTAACCTTACAGCTACCAACACTCTTTTTTATGATCAGCTTTTTCTCGATAACAATCATTATTTGTACTATAGCTGGGACTCCATTTATAAAGGAAAGGATGTTGATGCCTTTGTTTTAGAAACAATATTTAGCTCAATTAATACATTTTCTTCACTTAATAAAAAGCTTGGAGATGTTGAGGTATCGCGAAAGAAGTGGAATGAAATCTTGACGAAAACTGGAGCGAAAAGTACTGATGTTTTTCGTAAGTTCAACTCTGTATTTTTTGAAAGTATAGATCCGATAAAAAAACAAGAAATCGTCACTAATCGAAACAATCCCCTGAAAGAAATAAATTTAAGTGACCAAATTGTCAATTAGCAACTAAAATTGATCCACCATTAGCACGCAAAATTGACCCACCCCCTAGTTTTATTTTTTAGTCTTTTTTTGACTTTCTTTAAACCGATAAGAATCGTTTTTAGTTTCAATTATT